>TARA_R110002167_G_scaffold83673_1_pt1 | contig 254468 bp, 223 predicted proteins | sample TARA_R110002167 | Tara Oceans TARA_R110002167 (sample SAMEA4398238) | marine metagenome | biome: Polar Biome; feature: [MES] marine water layer (ENVO:01000295) within the mesopelagic zone...; material: water (ENVO:00002006), including particulate matter (ENVO:01000060) such... | reverse complement strand
GGATCGTCGTCCACCTCGGATCGGTCGGCCCAAACAGCGTCACCAAAAGCGTCCCCATCGCCGCCGCAATGTGCCTCGGTCCCGTGTCGTTGGTCACCATCAACGCCGCGCCGGCGCAGATCGGTTTGAGCGCCCCAAGCGTGTTGCCCATCGCAGGAAGCGACACCGGATCACTCTTGCACAAGCCACAGATCTCATCAATCAATTCAGACTCCGCAGGAGACCCATTGATCAAAACCGTGAACCCGTATTCCGCACGCAACCAATCCGCGAGCGCCGCAAACCGATCCGCGGGCCACCGCTTCGCCTCGTTGTTCCCACCCGGATTCAAAATCGCATACGCCCCCGCAACACCCGCCTTGGACAGAATCTCGTCACACTTCGTACGATCCGCTTCGGTAATCGGAAGTTCCATCCGCGCATTGTCAGGCAACGCCAACGGCATCGACACACAATCCACCGGCGTATGCACCGACCAATCCACGCCCACCTCACCCAACAGGTGTGCCGCCAGGTTCCAATAGTAATCCACCGCAGGGACCATCTTCCACGACCCATCCCCGTTGCGAGGAGGACGCACCTTGTCCGTCAACAAGATCCCGCGCCCATCCCGGTCGTACCCGATCCGCCGTGGAATAAACGCGAGCCGTGTCGTCAGCGCCGTCGAGAACGAGTTGGTCATCAGCAGCGCCGTGTCGTACCGACGCGGACGAACCTTCGCCGCCGCCTTCTTCGTCGCCATCATCCCATGAGGCACAAACACATGCACCTCATCAAAGAGATCACTTCCCTGTACAAGCTGATCAATCCCCGGCCGGCACAGCGCCCCAATAAAGATCCCAGGCATCGCATCGCGGATCCGACGGATCGCCGCCGTCGCCATCACAACATCACCCACCCACGAGGGCAACACCACCAACAATCGCAAAGGCCGATCACCCATCACCAGTCCCTACCAATCGACCACAAAGGCACCCCAAAGTGCCGTTCATGCCAGCGGTTCGTATCCCGTCGCAACTGCGCCATAAACGCGAGCGCGCCAAGCTTGTGCACCCCGATCACCACCTCGATCTGTCGTTCATCGCATTCGAGTTCATGAATCACAATCCCCGTCCGCTCCGCGATCCCCCGCGCCACCGCTTCAACCATCTCCCGCGTGCGGTCATCCGCCATCGGGACAAAGCTCGCGTCCGTCGAGTGCAGCACCACCCGCGTTCCAGGCACAATCTCCGGATGCGGCGTCACCACACTCCCCGAACCTTCTGGGTCCGTCAGAATCTCCTCCGCCGCCGAGAGCAAATCCGCGTGCGTGCCATTGGGTCCCACCTGAATCGTGTGCTTCACCGGCACCCCCGCATCAATCCCCGCATCAAGATCCCGCTGCTTGTCCCCGATCATCCACGACTTGCTTGCATCCAAGCCGAGTTCTTCGCACGCCGCCCGGATCATCCCACCGTTGGGTTTCCGCCACGAATGATCTCGGTCATACGGCTCAACATGCCCATCCGCATGATGGGGTGCAAAGTACCACCCATCCACCACCTGCTCCCCAAACACCGACTCATCCCCGCCATTGATCGCGTTCCGCAGCGCATCGTTCACCGCTTCAACATCCCGCGTCGTCCCCCCGCCGCGCGCCAGCCCGCCCTGATTCGTAATCACCACCAGCGCGTACCCCGCCTGCTTGAGCGCAAGCAACGCCTCCCGAACCCCATCCATCAGGATCGCATACTCGGGCTTGAGCAAGTCCCCCCATTTGACCCCCTCCCACGCCCCATCGGGAAGGTCCGCATTGACATTGATGGTGTCATCCCGATCCAAAAAAATAGCCGCGCGTGTCATAGCGGAGCATAGGAGCATTTCAGAAGCATTGATCCATTCCACGCGTTTCTTGTATACTCCAAGCATGCTCTGGACAACCATCGCGATCCTGCTGCTCGTCCTCGGATTCATCACCATCCTGTGGTCATGCTTCTGGGACCGCCCCGGTCGTCGCAAGCGCCCAACCAACCGCTGCCCAAAGTGCTGGTACGACATCACAGACTCAGGCGGCTACCCAATCACCTGCCCGGAATGCGGCAAAGTCTCCGAGACCAAAAAATCAACAACCCGAACCCGCCGACACAAACGCGTTGCATTCCTCGGCCTACTGCTCATACTCGCTGCACCGATTGCATTTATGACTCCGCAATACCGCCAAGGCACACTCTTTGCCAGCCTGCCCAACTGGGTGCTCATCGAGATATTGCCGTTCTTCCCAACCATACAAGACGACAACCAACTCTTCATCAAAGGCAACAGCCCCGGGGTTGAACTGGTTACAAGAGTCGCTGTCGGAGGAGACCGATTCACGCACGAGCAAGCCGTGGATTTCATCAACCGACTCGCCGAGGGCAACATCTTCGCACCACCGGGCTCGCGCGCATGGCAAGACACCACCGCCATTTGGTTGCGTGGTCAAATGTTCCGATTCGGAAACGATACCGAAGGCTGGCACTATCCGGACAAAGCACCAGCCGATCAGAAACTTCTCGATGCAATCGCCAAACTCCAAGCCGTGTTATTCAAGTGGTATCCAGAAACCCGTACCCACTGGCCAGCAGGACACATGATCCTTATCCAATCCGGACTCGGAAACCCGTATTGGAAGAACAACCTCGAACTTCAAGAGCATCAAGAAGTCCAATGGAAAGTCCGAGGCACCAACCAATCCGGAACAAACTTCCACGGCGGATACTTCGCAATCCCAAACGACTACCCCACCGGCGAACAACTCACCATCGACCTCACCTACCGACTCTACCGATCCCCGCTTTCACAAATCACCGAAGAATCCAAAGGCGAACCAATCGACGAACACCACGCCGTTCTGAAAACCACAATTGTTGAAAGCATCGACGATGTGATCCGAAGCGTGGAAAGCAAAGCGATCGAATCGATTTTAATCGAAGAGTTCATCCCATCATTGCCTCAAGAACAGATCCACAAAATCGTCTTCCAAAACCCCGCCTTTAAGCAGAGCATACTCAAAAATCTCGGGATGGGGCTCCGCATCAAACTCTTCGATGCCGATGATCCAATCGTCGAGTACACACCCAACTGGATGTGTCGCAAGGGGAAACTCAGTTCCATGTCGGCTGGGCAAAACGAATATGTGCCAATCGATGAAGTCGAACTCCGTATCCAAGACGCGGTCAAAAACAACACGCTCCGCATCACGATCGTAAGCGATCCCGCGATGTTGCTCGACAATCCAGATGTCCACCGTGCATGGGCCGGAAGCATCGACATCCTCTACACCGACGCACTCAAACAAGCCGAGGGTTCGATGAAAAATGACGAGTAGGGTAACAAAGAAGCCCGCACCAATCGATGCGGGCTTCTTGAAGTCTTGGTATTGATTGTTTACGCGATCGTCACCTTCTCATCAAGATACACATCCTGAATCGCATTGAGCAGCGCCGCACCCTCATTGCGAGGACGCTGGAACGCCTTGCGTCCAGAGATCAAACCCATCCCGCCCGCACGCTTGTTGATCACCGCAGTAGTCACAGCGTCCTTGAGGTCGCTCGCGCCCTTGGACTCGCCACCCGAGTTGATCAAAGGCGACCGGCCCATGTAGCAGTTCGCGATCTGGTATCGGCAAAGATCAATCGGATGCCCGCCCTTGCCGTCCTTGTCCGACGAGCACAGCTCGGTGTAGATCCCGGTGTTGAACTTGCCGTACGACGAGTCACCGGTGTTGAGCGCGTTGTACCCGCCGTTGTTGGTCGGGAGTTTCTGCTTGATGATGTCCGCTTGGATGGTCACACCGAGGTGGTTCGCTTGCGAGGTCAGGTCTGCCGATGAGTGGTAGTCCACGCCGTTGACCTTAAACGCGTTGTTGCGGATGTAGCACCACAGCACGGTCACCATGCCGTACTCGTGCGCCTCAGCGAACATGTCCGCGACATACTGGATCTGCTGCTCGGATTCTTCTGAACCAAAGTAGATCGTCGCGCCGACCGCCGCCGCGCCCATCTCCCAGCACTGCTTGATCGATCCGAACGGGATCTGGTTAAAGGTATTGGGGTAGGTCATCAGCTCGTTGTGGTTGAACTTGACGATGTACGGGATTTTGTGCGCGTACTTGCGAGCCGTCGCGCCAAGCACGCCGAAGGTCGAAGCAACCGCGTTGCAGCCGCCCTCGATCGCGAGCTCAACGATGTTCGCTGGATCAAAGTAATCGGGATTCGGAGCAAAGCTCGCCCCAGCCGAGTGCTCGATGCCCTGGTCTACAGGAAGGATCGAGGTGTACCCCGTCCCCGCGAGCCGACCATGGTCGAGGATCCGCTGGTAGTTGTTGAGCACCCCCTGGTTCCGATCAGTCATCGCAACCACGCGATCCACAAAGTCGCCACCCGGAACATGGAGCCGATCCTTGGAAATCGCAGGCGAGTCAAAGCTCAGCAGAGCGTCATCACCAAGAACAGAAGCCACATCGATTGTCAGGTTTGCCATCAGAAGTTCTCCCCGCGTCGCGGAAAATGGGTAATTTGCTCAGACTACAACTCGTCTCGGTTCATCCTATCCGATTGACCCGTTCCTATCTCCATCCTCTATCCCCACAAAGTCCCTTCCCCCGCGATCTCTCCCTCATCAACCTCCACAATCAACCCCGCATCATCATTCGCAGGCGAGTTCACCCTCCGTCCCACCCGATGCCCCGTCAGCACATCGCCCCCATCAACCCCGCCGCAGACCACATCCTCAACCCCAGCAGACAACCCGGTCCACCCAACAACCCCATCACGCTCAAGCACCACAGGCATCCGATGATGGATCCCCGCCATAAACCCCTTGGCATCCATCGTCAGCATGGTGAACGAATCGATCCGCTCATCCCCATCCACCCACCGGTCCCACAACCCCGCAAGCATCATCGGCTCCCCGTCCCCCCGAGTCACATACCAAGGCTGCTTGTGCCTTTCTCCAGCCACCGCTTCCCACTCATAAAACCCACTCACAGGCACCACACACCGCCGACTCCCCACCAATCCCCGAAACGCCGGCTTCTCATGCACCGTCTCGCTCCGAGCATTGATCATCTTCGCCGACACCGAAACATCCTTCGCCCACGACGGCACCAACCCATACCGAGCCCGCGTGAATGTGGATTCCCCATCCGTATTCCGAGCGATCAACGCCGTCTGCGTCGGCGCGATATTGAACGATTGCAGCAGCAAATCATCTGCATCAGTCGCATCCCCAAGCGCCGCCCGCAGGATCTCCTCGATCCGCGACACATCCTTGTCCTCAAACACCTGAGCAAACCGTCCACACATACCCCAACCATACCCGATCCGACCCCAGATTCCGGGGTAAACGCCCTTTCTATGTGCTAAACTCCGTTCCATGTCTTCCAACGATGAAAACCAGACCGCCATCCGCTACGACGCCGCCCTCGCCGCCGACATCGAAACCCGCTGGCAGTCCTACTGGGACGAGCACCAAACCAACAAGGTCCCCAACCCAGGCGAGCCGGGCTTCGACGCCTCCAAACCCAAATACTACTGCCTCGACATGTTCCCCTACCCCTCGGGAGCAGGTCTCCATGTCGGTCACCCCGAAGGCTACACCGCGACCGACATCATCTGCCGCTACAAGAAAATGACGGGACACAATGTCCTCCACCCCATGGGATGGGACGCGTTCGGACTTCCTGCAGAGCAGTACGCCATCCAGACCGGCGTCCACCCAGAAGTCACCACCAAAACCGCGATCGACAACTTCCGCCGCCAGCTCAAACGATTCGGGTTCTGCTACGACTGGTCCCGCGAGTTCGGCACAATCGACCCCGGATACTACAAATGGACCCAGTGGATCTTCCTCAAGATCTACAACTCATGGTTCGATGTCAAAGCCGACAACGGAAACGGCAAAGCCCGACCCATCACAGAACTCATCGCGGACCTCGAATCCGGCGCGCGCAAAGCGAAGCTCAATCCAGACGCCGCGGAATACACCGGCGCGGGAGACCTCCCCGACGGCACCGACGCCGGACCATGGGACACGCTCGACCGAGAAACCAAAAAAGCAATCGTCGACTCCTACCGACTCGCCTACCTCTCCGAGCAAACCGTGAACTGGTGCCCCAAACTCGGAACAGCACTCGCCAACGAAGAAGTCATCAACGGCCTCTCCGAACGCGGGTCCTACCCAGTCCACCGCAAACCGCTCCGCCAATGGATGTTCCGCATCACCGCATACGCCGACCGCCTCCTCGACGGACTCGCAGACCTCGACTGGCCATCCTCCACCAAAACCCAACAAGCCGAATGGATCGGACGCTCCGTCGGTGCGGAAATCGACTTCCCAATCCTCGGCCCAGACGACTCGGAAATGGGCGAAGCACTCCGCGTCTTCACCACAAGACCAGACACCATCTTCGGCGCGACCTACATGGTCGTCGCGCCCGAACACCCCCTCGTCGAACTCGCGATGGACTTCTCCCCACCCGAACTCGACCTCAAAAAACTCAACGACTATGTCGAGTCCTCCCGCGACCGCTCCGATATCGAGCGCCAAGAAAACAAAGAAAAATCAGGCGTCTACCTCGGACTCAATGTCAAAAACCCCGTCACCGGAAAGTCCATCCCCATCTGGACCTCCGACTATGTCCTCATGGGCTACGGCACCGGCGCGATCATGGCCGTCCCAGGACAAGACCAACGCGACTGGGACTTCGCCAAAGCATTCGACCTCCCAATCATCCGCACCGTCCAACCAACCGAAGGCTTCGACGGAGAAGCGTTCACCGGAACCGGTCCCGCAATCAACTCCGACTTCCTCGACGGACTCCAAGTCGAAGAAGCCAAACCCGTCATCCTCAAATGGCTCACCGAACACAAAGTCGGTGCGCCAAAGGTCAACTACAAACTCCGCGATTGGCTCTTCTCCCGCCAGCGATATTGGGGCGAACCCTTCCCCATCGTCTTCGACGAATGGCAGAACCACTACCCAATCTCCGAAGACCAACTCCCCGTCGAGCTCCCGCCGCTGACCGACTACGAACCCGTCGAATCCAACGAACCCCAGCCCCTCCTCGCCAAAGCCGAGGACTGGGTCAAGGTCACCGCCGGACAAGTGGGGGGTGTGGATGGTTTTGAAGACGACAAACTCCTCACCCGCGAAACCAACACCATGCCAGGCTGGGCAGGTAGCTGCTGGTACTACCTCCGCTACTGCGACAACGACAACCCAAACAAAATCATCGGCGACGACGCGCAAAGCTACTGGCTCGGAGAATCAGGCGTAGACCTCTACATCGGAGGCAACGAACACGCCGTGCTCCACCTGTTGTACGCCCGCTTCTGGCACATGTGCCTCCACGACCTCGATGTCATCCAATCCGAAGAACCCTTCCGCAAACTCTTCCACCAAGGCATGATCACCTCCATGGCCTACCAACGCGGAGACAAAACACTCGTCCCCGTCGATGAAGTCGAAAACCGAGGCACCGAAGACGCACCTTCTTACATCGAAACCGCCACCGGAGGCCCGGTCGATCGCATCGTCGCCAAGATGTCCAAGTCCCTCAAAAATGTCATCAACCCCGACGATGTCATCGCCGACTACGGCGCGGACACCTTCCGCCTCTACGAAATGTACATGGGACCCCTCGAAGCAAGCAAGCCCTGGTCCACCAGAGACATCGTGGGTCTCCAGCGCCTCCTCCAAAAGATCTGGCGATTGGTCACCAACGAAGACGCAACCATCGCCATCGCTGAAGACAACGCCGCCGATGAGACCACAGAGAAACAACTCCACCGCCTCATCGCCAAAGCAGGCGCGGACATCGAGAAACTCAGCTTCAACACCGCGATCGCCGCGATCTTCGAGTTCATTAATGTCGCCAAACCGCTCACGCGCGATCAACTCGACCGCTTCGTCCGCGTGCTCTCGCCCTTCGTCCCGCACCTCGCCGAGGAACTCTGGTCCAAGCTCGGGAACCCCCCCTGCGTCGCCCACGCCAATTGGCCAAGCTACGAAGAATCCATGCTGGTTGACGACGAGATCGAGATCCCAGTACAGGTCATGGGCAAGCTGCGATCAAAGATCATCATGCCCAAAGACGCGGACAACAAAGCCATGGAAGCCGCAGCCCTCGCCGATCAACGCATCATCGAGTTCCTAGGCGACAAACAAGTCCGCAAGGTCATCGTCGTCCCCGGACGCCTCGTCAACATCGTCGCCAACTAACCCGCGCTGCTGATATGAAAGCATCCAGAAATCCAAGGCTCAATCTCACCGTTGGATTCTCAACGCTCTGGTTGTTGTTCTTCTTGCTTTATATAAGCACCAACTGGGTCACTTACGAAGCCTTCCACCACCCACCCATTCAAGACGGCACCCAGTGGAACAACTACTGGTTGACTGGAGGCCAGTTCCGCTGGACATACTTTGATCCAGTCAACACAAAGTACATCCAAACCTATTCACCACCAACACTCAAACTGAAAGCCTACAGCACGAGCGACACCCATTGGGGATGGTGGTTCGGGAAGGGTGCAGTTTCAGGGGGCAGATACTTCCATTTCCCCCTCTGGATCCTGCTACTGCCCATGTTGTATGTTGGCCCGCTCCAGCTCGTCTTTCTTTCGAATCAAAAATACAAACAGTGTCGCTGGCAGCGAAAGGGGCTTTGCACCGGTTGTGGGTATCAGATGCTCAGCAACAAATCCCGCTGTCCAGAATGTGGTCATGAACCCGCACAGCTGCATCCCATCGATTCCTCAGAGAACTGAGTGAGATCCGATGGTTCGAGCACCCGCCCCGGGTGCCATGGAAACGCCGCCCTCGGCAAGCCGTGCGTTGCGATGCACTCAATCCAACCCACAAAAACAACCCATCAACTCTCCTCCCCCGGGCTTCCGGGGGAGGTGTCGCGCAGCGACGGAGGGGGTCTTCAAAACCAACCCGTCTCACTTCCCAAACAAAATCCTCTTCGCGTACCCAACCCTCGACCCCTCGATCCGCGAGCTCATAATCCACACCACCCAGAACGCACTGATCGGAAGCTTGAGCACCGACCCAAGCACCGCAAACGGATGAAACCCCGCCGGGGTCTTTGTCAGCCCATGCCGTTTCATCTCGCCCCCCGCGACGAGATTCATCCAGAACATATCCGCCTCAGAGAGTACCGGACGCTTCCCGCCCGGGAAGCTGGTGTTCGTCGCCGACTTCCGCTCCGCGTCCTTCGCGAAGAACTCCGCATTGGGAATCTCCAGAAACTTCGCGAGTTGCACCATCGCGTCGTTGCCACCCTTTTTGAGTTGGTCGAGCCACACCGTCCGCACCTGCCCCGTGTGGTCCTTGATCGCTTCGCGCGCACTCTTCGCGTACCGCCTCCACAGCATCGCGCAGATCATCGGATGATACAACCTCCGGAATGTCCGCTGGGTGTCCGGGTGCTTCCGGTCGCCCTGGTGCTTATAAGACACCATAAACGCGTAAGGCCCACGCAGCATCACCACCACAAGCGCGTCGGGCATCGCACCAAAGATCCGATCAAGAAAGTTCAAGTGGTTCGGGGTCGATTCGATCACCACCTCCGCGCCGCACCGCTCCCCGATCACCCGGTTCGTATCATGGAACACCTCCGCAGGCGTCATCGACCGTTTCATCGACTGCATCAACTCACGCAGATCCCCCGCGATCAACTCAAGCGTCTCCACCGGGATATGCCCAAGCTTCCCAGAGTCATACCGCTCCCGCATCTCATCAACCTTCGAGTACGCCACATACTCCTCGATGTACTCCGCGACCTTCAGCACCCGCTCCCGCGCGCGAATCGCACTGTCGTGACCATCATCCATGTCGGTCTCTAAATACTTCCGCCCCCACACCATCGTCTCGCCGTAGGACACCACCTCCGGATGCCGCGAGAGTTCCTTGGTCACCCAGGTCGTCCCCGCGCGCGACATCCCAACGATCAACCGCGTCAGCCCCGCCGGTTCCCCGGCCGCCCCATCCTCGACATCAATCCCAACATCTGACAATCGCTCTTTATCCATGCCCCAAGTGTAGTGTCCCCTCTCGCCCATGCGAACCCTACCATCAAACATGAGCCAACCGACCAGCCAATCGACCAGCCCCCACGACACCTACACCTCCCCCCTCGCCGCCCGGAACGCATCCCCCGAGATGTGCAAAATCTGGTCCCCGCGCCACAAGTTCACCACCTGGCGCAAGATCTGGCTCGCCGTCGCCCAAGCCCAACAAGCCTGCGGCCTCGACATCACCGACCAACAAATCAACGAAATGAAAGCCGCCCTCGATGTCACCGACGAGGACATGGACAACGCCGCCAAATACGAACGCGAACTCCGCCACGATGTCATGGCCCATGTCCACGCCTTCGCCGACCGCTGCCCAACCGCAAAGGGCATCATCCACCTCGGTTGCACCAGCCAAGATGTGGTGTGCAACGCAGATTTCTTGATACTTCGTGAGTCTATCGATTTAATTCGTGCCAAATCCACACGGGCCATCGTCGCGATCTCTGAGTTCGGCGACAAATACAAATCACTCCCGACACTCGGTTTTACCCACTACCAACCCGCTCAGCCAACCACAGTCGGGCGTCGCGCCTGTCAATGGGCAAGTGAAATGGCGCCAGACAGTGCACTTTTCAGGTTCGCTAATAAGCATGCCCGAGGCTTCCGTGGCGCAACAGGAACGCAAGCTTCCTTTTTGAGTCTCTTCGATGGAGACAGCCAGAAAGTGGATCGATTTGAAGTGCTTGCTTTCCTCCACATGCTCCCAAACAGTGGAGCAGAGTGGTATGTAAAGAACTACTTAGACGACGACTTCATTGAGCGAGAGCGCGATGAATACCGTGAACATGCACGCAAGCGACTCGACTATGAAGGCCTCACCGAGGAAGAACGCGTGGATGCTCAAAGCAACTACGACAAACTGCAAGCCATGTCGATTGAGGATTATCGTGCATCTGAGTTTGACAGAGTTCGCAATAGCTCAATTTTTGATCTCTCTGGTCAAACCTATCCCAGAGTAGTCGATACACGCATTCTTTCGAGCCTCGCCTCTATCGCCTCCGTCCTCCACAAAATCGCCACCGACATCCGCCTCCTCTCCAACAGAAAAGAAATCGACGAACCCTTCGGGAAAAACCAAATCGGTTCCTCCGCGATGCCCTACAAACGCAACCCCATGAAGTGCGAACGCATCTGCGGCCTCACCCGCTTCGTCATGAACCTCGTCGGAAACGCCTACGACACCGCAGCCACCCAATGGCTCGAACGCACACTCGATGACTCCTCCAACCGACGGCTCTCACTCCCCGAAGCCTTCCTCGCCCTCGACGGCGCCCTCGACCTCATGCACACCGTCGCGTCCGGACTCGTCGTCAACGAAGCGATGGTCCGCAAAAACCTCATGCTCGAACTCCCCTTCATGGCCACCGAAAATATCCTGATGGAAGCCGTCAAAGCCGGAGGCGACCGCCAAGACCTCCACGAAAAAATCCGCGTCCACTCCCAAGCCGCCGGCCACCGCGTCAAACAAGAAGGATTGGACAACGACCTCATCGACCGTCTCAAGAACGACCCCGACTTCGCATCCATTCACCACATGCTCACCGAAGACCAGATCCTCAACCCCATGAACTTCATCGGACGCAGCGTCGAACAAACCGAGAGATTCCTCAAGGAAGTCGTCGAGCCACTCAAATCCCGCTACAAAGACGAACTCGATTCCCTCGGCTCCGCAGACCGAGGCGTCTAATCTAATCCGCGGTGGTATCGTCCTTAAAGACCTGCTTGTGGTCCTCTTCGTCAATCTTGTTCGCGTCCAACGGCGTGATCTCGTACTCGTCTAAAGTACCGTCCGCAAGCGCCCAAACCCAAGGCATCCAAAGCGTAATAAACGCAATCGCGAACAAGAAGAACCCAATCATAAACTCGCCCACCCCGCACGCCGCCCCGATCGCCGCAACCGTCCAGATCGAAGCCGCCGTCGTCAGCCCCTTTACCGACCGCTTCGAGTGCAGAATCGCCCCCGCGCCCAAGAAACCTACACCCGAGATAATGTACGACAGCACACGCGTCGGGTCCGCACGGATAATCGATTCATCCCCACCCGCATCAATCATCCGCTCACCAAGCAAAGTAAACATCGCCGCCCCCGCGCCGATCAGAATCATCGTGCGGATATCCGCAGGCTTCTCAGATCGCCCCCGTTCCCATCCAAGCAACGCACCAAACAACGCCGCCAGCCCCAGCCGGAGCATCACCGTCACCTTCTCGTCATACGGCACCGACCAATCGATCGCACCCAAAACAAGCCCGTGTTCCATCCCATTTCCCAATGCGTGTTGCAAAAAGTCCATCTGGACATCGTAAGTCATCTGTTCAGATTTCGCAACTGATCACAACTTGTTGACAACTCAATCCCGATTCACGAAGGCTGCGCAAACACACCCCGCGCCGATTCCCGACGAACCCGCTGGACCCCATCAACAATCTGTTCCCACTCCGAATCAGAAAACAGCTGAAGCCCCCGCTCCGAAGCAAACCGCACCAACTGCGCCCGGCTGCTCGTCCCAATCTTCCCATGAATCGCATTGATATGGTGCTCCACCGTCTTCTCGGCTCGACAAAGCACCTCCGCGATCTCCCGCGTCGAGATCCCCTTGGCAACAAGCCGAAGCACCTCAAGCTCCCGCCCCGTCAAAGGCTCAAGCTTGTACAAGTTCGAAGTCGTCATCACCGGGATGTGCTGGTCACCAAAGAACTTCGAATGCGCCGAAGCATCCTGAACGATCACAAAAACGCCCCGGTGCCCAAACGCCTCTTCATCAAGCGCATACACCGTGCTCACCACCCGAGTGTCGCTCATCAACCGAAAGTGGCTCTGGGTCTTGCCGGTCCGCATGACCTCCTCGTGAACCTTAATCCGTTCCCGCGCCGCCACCTCAGGGACCACATCCTCGATCCGCGTCCCCACCATCCGCTCAACAGTCGAGTTGTTCCCCGCGATTTTCCCATATGAGGGGGTGCACCACACCACCCGCAAGCCCTGATCCCGAACCACAGCCAGGATTCCAGGAATCTGAGCGAAGACCTCAAGGTCATCAGGGCGAATTTTGCGTGACGGATTGTCCATATCCAGTCCTCGGTGTGGTCAACGACCACACCGAATAGTACCGGAACTAGGCAGAACTATGCAAGGGAAAATGCCCAATTTATGCGATCTATATTACCCAGATTAACCACAATCGTCGTTTTTGATCAATTGAACGCTCCAGCAAGCTCACGCAATCTGCAGAGCCGCCCGGTTCAACTCGCGTCGAACCTGTTGAGCACCCTCCACAATCGACGACCATTCCTCGATCGAGAACGCCTGAATCCCACGCTCTGAAGCGAACCGCACCAGCTGCGAGCGTGTGTGTGTTTCAAGTTTCCCATGGATGGAGTTCACATGATGCTCGATGGTCTTGTCCGCACGGTTCATCTGCAGCGCGATTTCATGGGTCGTTGATCCAACCCCAATGTGGTACAGCACTTCAAGCTCACGCGTTGAAAGCACATTCAGCTGTTTGAACACCGGGGTCTTGAGCACCGGGAATCGTTTCAAAGGCACCGTCCTCGGCTCAAGCCGCGCATCCTTCACCACCGCAAAGATTCCCCGATGCCCAAAAGCTTTCTCATCAAGCGGGAACACCGAGCACAACACGCGAGAATCCGAACTCAGCTGGTAATGACTCTCCGGCATCCCGCTTTCCATGACCTTCCGATGGATCAACTCCCGCTCGCGAGCCGCACACGCGGGAAGCACATCCGCAAGCCGCGTCCCGATCATGTCCGCCACACTGTCAACAACCCCAGGCACCCGAAAGAACTCATCCGTACTCCAGAACATCCGAAGATCCGCATCCCGAGCGACACACGCAATGCCGGGAACATGTGAAAGCAACCAAAAATCATCAGGCCGTATCGGCCTCGCCAGTTCATGTATCAAAGGGAAGTCCAGTCAGTTGTGTGGATAATCAGTCTTTATGGAGTTAGAAGCATCTCGTTCATTATGAGGCATCCCGCTTTCTCCCTACGCGCGATTTGAACCGTCTCGGTTGGATTTCAGGTAGAAACGCCTAGTGAAAATGCCGATTCGTTCACGCCCCCATGTATTCTGAGGATGATATATGTATAGATTGTGGATAACAAGAATTCAATCGCGACCATAAATCGACAAAATTCAAAAACTCAATGTGTAATATATTACATCCATAAAACACTCGTTTATCCCGTATTCATTGAGTTCATGGATCAGGTTCGCTTACAAACGATCAAGCCAAGCGCAGCCGTTGTTGTACGCGTTCAAAAACGCATTCACATCCCCAAACCCAAACACGCCATCAAGATCCAGATCCGCAACCGCCCGCCCCTCACCCACCATCTTGATGAACAACGAAATGTCGAGATAGTTGAGCGAGCCATCAAAGTTCAGATCCGCCGAGCACACATCGTCAATCGCCGGATACACCCGGATAATCTGGTAATCCGTGTTGCCCACCGAGTTCGATGAGCACGCGATCAAATCCAACCCGCCATCCCCATCAAGATCTGCAACATTGATCCCACTCAGATCCATATCCGAGATCGAAACCATCGGCCCAAACTCCCGAGCCGCCACCTGGAACATCATCGACACCGAGTTCTTCAGCCCGTCATCTGTATCTTCATACGCACAACTCAGCAGGTCCTTCATCCCGTCCCCATCAAGATCCACCACCATCAACTCCGCGGCATTCCCCCCCGCCCAACGATGAACCTCGAATTCAAACCCCGCTTCACCGCCATACGCGATGATCGCCTCGTGAGCATCTCTGTTATTCTTCAGCAGCACAACCACATCATCAAACGCATCGCCATCCACATCCTCAACCGTGATCCAGTATGGATCTAAATCGAACAGATTCGCAATCGGAATCATCTGATCAAGCGTAAACGAACCAGTCCCATCATTGAGGTACACCCCAATCGAATACCCCTCGCCGTCGATGCCCGTTTCCACACAAACAACATCCAGCACCCCGTCTTGATCCGCATCCACAAGCTCCATGTTGTAGGTGTCAATATCCGCATCAAGGTGTTCAACCGGCGAGATCGGTCCAAGCGAAAAAACCCCAGCCCCATCGTTGAGCCACACAAGCACAGAGTCTCCTTCGTACCCATCAACAACATAGACCTGTCCGCGGATCACAATATCCGTCGTCCCGTCCCCGTCAACATCCCCCGTCGAGAAGGAGTTGCCATCGCTTTCAAAATAAGTTTTCTGATCATCCAAGAGCACTTCGAGATCCTGATCACGGAACACATCAAAGTTGACAGTTGTGTCTCCAAAGTAAGAGAGCACCGGATTGAGAAAGCAAGTCGGTGCAAAGCCGCCACTATCCAATCGAAGCGACAGCAGATCGGGTGTCGGGTCACCATCCATTGACGCAATCACTGTCCTGAAACCCGTATCCGAGGCGGCGAATCTTGTGCCTCGATCACGCCTGTACAGCCCATCCACATCCCGATCATGAAGGCTCAGCGAGTTTTCTTTTGTGGTAATAATCTCCACATCCCCATCATCATCCAGATCAACCACAAGCACATGCGCCATGGCCCCGACCGTATCAATCGCGTCCTGCTCCATAAGCACCGCATCCCGCTTCATCGGATTCGCAAGCACCCCCCACACCATCAACCCAACCTGTTCGCACGGATCGATCTCCCCGCCATAATCAAACCGCTCAGCAAAGGTCGGCACGATCCGATCCTTCACCCCGTCGCCGTTCACATCGCTGTACGCTTCCTCATACGCAAATCGCTCAAGATCAAAGTCATCTGATTGTTGGATGACCCCCTCGCCGTGCACATCGAGCTCGTTATACACCGCTCGCCGGCCATTGAGATTCATCGGATCAGAAATCCGCCACCCCGAATGCCGTCCAAACTGAGGGAACAACAACAGATCATCCGTCCCGTCCCCGTCCAAATCACCCGGACTCTGCAGCGCCCGCTCCCATCCGTCAATATTTCGAAATGATTGAGAATACGCATTCTCGAAATCCGGAATCCCAAATACCGGAATCACCTGCGACTCATCTTGCGAGAATGGCGCCAAGAAATACCCAAGTGCCCACGCCGCATCATCAAGATCCGCATATCCAACCCCAACAACATCCATCATCCCGTCGCCATTGACATCCGCAAAGCACGCGGCGGTATTACTATATTCAAAGTTGCCGGCATCCAATGAAGCTTCAAACTCGTAATCCTCTTCATTCTCATGGGGGTCATCCGGATCAAACCAATAGCCATCGACCTGAAGCCTGCCGTACAACTCACCGTCGTATTGATCGATCGCCACAAGATCCATGTCCCCATCGCCATCAACATCCGTGATCGCCGCGGTCCATTCAGAGTCGTACACCATAAACGGGACGGTCTCATAGCTAAAGATCTCGTTGGTCTGCTTGCTCCAGATCACGCTGTAGTCTTGCCCATACACGAGATAGTCTTCGTCGCCATCCTGATCAATATCCTCTATCAGGATGCGTTGCCCCTCAAGATAGCCACCCTTTTCGGTATGAAGGGTCATCCCAATGACGAAGCCAGCCGGCGTGTTTGCCCAGACCTCAATTTCATGTCGGTGATCCGTGACGAACAGCAAGTCGTTGAATCCATCACCGTTGTGGTCATGGATCACAAAGTCGCTGATATATCCAGATTCCAGATCGAACCCCAAGAGCCGTTCCGGATTGCCGTATGAGACAGACCCGTCTTCCGCCTTCTCGCCAAGATAGAGCCACATAAAGCGATCTTCGACAAAATTGTTGTACTGAGTCGCAAGGAGAACGACAAGATCGTCAACCCCATCACCATTCAGGTCCCCCACACGATCCATCGTCCCAAGCCCCTCTTCCCAAGGCAGGGCATTCAATCCCCTATCCACCGGCCAGACCGGCTCACCCATCGCCCGAATCGGAAACGATTGACCGTTCACCAGTCCCGCAGTACCCACAAGAATCACCACCAGAGCCCAGAATCGCATATTGAATCTCCATGAAGCCGAAAGACCTACTACACACGAACAGAGTGCGAATGTCAAGGCAATTCCATCGACGCGCAAGATTCCCCTCCCGCCCCTTTCTGCCCCCAGAATCCCACAGCCCCATAATTCCCATCTACTATACGGCCCAGCACACCCGAACCTTTCGGACCAGCGTGCGGATAGATCAACCCCGCGATCGTTGCGGAACAGCATCTCGTTCACCCACTCACCCTCAAGGCAAACAAGCCCAACAGGAGAGTCATTATGGCAGCTCGCACCGGAGCAAGCGTCGGCGTCGCCGTCACCATCACAGTCCTTGGCGCATTCGCACTCGGATTCTTCGTCACCACCATGGTCTTCTACGGCCAAGCCCAACGCGCCCAAGGTGACCTCGCGACCGCAAACGAAAGCTACAAGCAGTTCGTCTCGCCAGAACAACGCGAGCACGCAGTCATCCGCGCCATCCAAGAAGAAGCACGCTCCGACGGCAACAAAACCGTCGTCGAGTACCTCGCCGGGAACCGCTCAGAACTCATCGGAACCATCTCCGGCGACTCAGCCACCGCGATGCCTCAACTCCGCCAGCGACTCTCCCAGCTCCCAGACATCGCAGAGGGTTCACTCCTCGCCCTCGTCGCCAAAAAGAACGCAGAGATCGACTCGCTGACCGTCCGCCTCCAAGAAGCCGACGCCCAGCGCCGCGCCGCCCAAGACTCCGCGGAGTACGAAGCAAACCGCGTCGCCACCATCGAGGCCGAGTTCAACGAATCCGCCGCAAGAATGCAAGGCAACATGGATGAGTATGAAGGCCGGGTCATCTACACCGAAGACACCCTCGGCCTTGTAGACACACGACAAACTTCACGCATCGAAGAAGTCATCGCAGAATCAAGCGACACCGTCAACCGCATGCAATCACAGCTCGACGCGGTCTCCCGCGACAACAGTCTCCTCCGCGACCAGCTCGCAAGACTCCGCGGCCAAGGCAAGTCCGACCGCCTCCAGCCCCTCAACGAAGCAGAACTCGTTGACGGACGAATCGACCAAGTCATCACCTCAGACGACGAGGTCCTCCTCTCCATCGGACGCAAGCAAAAAGCAGTCCTCGGCATGACCTTCGCCGTCTACGACAACGCGACCGAAATCCGCATCAACCCAGCAACCAACGAATACCCAGCAGGCAAAGCCGTCATCGAAATCATCGAAGTCGAAGACGACTTCTCCCGCGCCCGCATCATCGCCTCCTCGCAAGGCAACCCGATCATCCGAGGCAATGTCATCGCCAACGCCGTCTACGACCCGAAGAAAACCTACAAGTTCGTCGTCGACGGACTCTTCGACATCGACGGCAACGGGATCGCAACACGCTTTGAAACCGATGAACTCGAAGCACTCATCGAAGAGTGGGGCGGCAAGCTCGAAGACACCGTCGTCGGAGACATCGACTTCGTCGTCCTCGGCGAAAAACCAATCCTCCCACCACCTCCAGGACCGGGCGCACCCATCGCGACCATGCAGGAATATGTCCGTCTCCAACGCGAAATCCAGCGCTACGACGACCTCCTGCTCCGCGCAGAGGACGCATCCATCCCGCTCCTAAACGCAAACCGTCTCCAGACACTCATCGGCGACTTCCCAAACTGATCCGCCGATCCACCCGCTGCTCGTAACCCGATCAGCCAAATGTCCGGATCCAAACGACAGAGCTGGGAAACCATGGCCCGTGATCCAAGGGGTACCCTCACCCCCGTCCAACGCTACATCACCCAGCCCGCCGCATACGCCGCGCTCCGCACGGCGCTCATGCCCGCGCACATCTTCCCCCTCCCAACCGTCCTCCGCGCCGCGAAGACCCTCGGACGATCCTTTGGTGGTGCCCGCTTCAACAAAAAACGAGTCTCCCTCGCCGTCAGAAGACTCGAAGTCGCGTTCCCCGAAATGGACGAAGCCCAGCGGCACAATCTCGTCATGCAGTCCTACGAACACCTCGTGATGCTCGCAACCGAACTCGCCGTCACCCCGCGCCTCCTCTCTGAAGACGCATGGACCGACTATGTCGAGATCGGCAACCTCCAAGAAGCGATGCCCCACCTCCTCAACGACCGCCCAACCCTCCTCCTCACCGGACACTGCGGCAACTGGGAAATCGTCGGCTACACCATGGCCCTCCTCGGCTTCAACATGCACGCCATCTACCGACCCCTCGACCTCCGCCTCGCCGACGACTGGGTCCGCCAGTCCCGCTCCCGCCGCGGCCTCGACCTCCTCGACAAGTTCGGCGCCATGCGCGCCATGCCCGAGCTGATGGCCAACAAAGAATCCGTCGCCTTCGTCGCCGACCAAAACGCCGGGGACCGAGGTCTCCAGGTCCCATACTTCGGACGCCTCGCCTCAAGCTACAAATCGATCGGACTCACAGCCCTTCAGTTCAACGCCAACATCCTCATCGGTCAAGCACGAAGACTCCCCACCAAGCCCGGCTCAACCCAGACCATGCGCTACCGCATCGAGGTCGTCGACCAGTTCGCAAGCGAGGACTGGGAATCCCAGCCCGACCCCCTTTTCTACATCACAGCCCGCTACCGCAGATCAATTGAGCACATGATCCGCAACAGCCCGGAACAGTACCTCTGGATGCACCGAATCTGGAAGAGCAGACCAAGACACGAACGCCTCAACAAACCATTCCCAGACGCCCTCAAAGCCAAGCTCAAATCCCTCCCCTGGATGACCGACGAGGAGCTCGCCAAAATCATCGACCGCTCAGACCAAGACCGCGCCTACATGCAAGAACACAACATCACCCACTTCAAATAAACTACACAGACACACCACGCACAGGAGTACACATGGACAACCCCCAAGACCAAAGCCAAGACCAATACGACCAACAAGACAGCATCGACGAAGGACGCCTCGCCGATGTCCGCGTGCTCATCGTCGACGACGAACGCGACATCCTCGAAGCCTTCGACGCCGCGTTCCAATCCGAAGACGCGATGACCCTCACCGCATCCGACGGCGACGAAGCCGTCCGCATCTGCGCCGACGATCCACCCGACATCGTCATCCTCGACATGATGCTCCCCAAACGATCCGGGTTCCTCGTCCTCGAACGCATCAAAGGTCTCGAAAACTCACCCATCGTCATCATGGTCACCGCAAACGAAGGACAACGCCACCAAGCCTACGGCGAATCCCTCGGCGTAGACGCCTACCTCCAAAAACCCGTCCCACTCTCTCTGCTGCTCGACAAAGCCGTCGAACTCCTCGACGCACGCGACGACGCGCTGGATGCTCTCGAAGCCGAACAAGAATAACCCCCAAACCCCGACCCCAAGCATCCACCTAGAATCTGCACAGCATGGCCAAATCCAAAAAACGAATCCTCGTCTTCACCAAACCGAAGAACATCGACGACCCCATGGCCGGAAACTTCCCGCTGGGTTCACCCAAAGAAGTCTGCAAAGCACTCGCCAAGTTCAACACACTCCCAGACGGCGCCGACATCTCCCGCATGGGAACCATGGTTCTCCACGGCCCAGGATACACCGTCGAATACGCACAAGGACACGACGCACTCATGCAAGTCATGGTCGTCGTCTACAACACCGACTTCGCATGGCCAGTACTCCAAAGAATCTGCCAAGCCACCGGATGGAAAATGCAAGACACCGACTCAGGACAAATCTTCGGATAAGCCCAGCGACCAATCAACCGATAGGAATCATCATGCCAATCTATGTCTACCAATACCTCAACGATAAAGGCGAACCCACCGGTGACCCAACCTTCGAACTCATCCAGCAGATGTCCGAAGACGCGCTGACCGAGCACGAAGGACGACCCGTCGAACGCATCATCCAGCCCCCAAACATCGCCGGCAAATGGTCCGACATCAAAGGCAAGTCCCAGCTCTCCAACGAGAACCTCGACCGACTCGGATTCACCAAATACGAAAAACGAGGCGACGGCTACATGGAACGCACCGCAGGCAAAGAAGGACCCAAGTCCATCTCCCTCGACGACTAAAACCTTTTGCAATCTCGCGCGAAACTAGAACTGCGTCTCGAGCGCGCTCATACCAAGCTCCTCAGGCTCAAGCAAACTCTGGAGCATAAACGACAGCTCCGCCCCCACGATCTCTTCTTCATCGACCACCACATCCGCGCCCGCGCGCCGCACCTCCCCGATGTGCCGATGGTACCTCGCCCTCGCAACAATCAACGCGTCCGTGTTCAGCGAACGCACCGCAGACACCACCGCCCCCGCCGCTGATGGATCAGGAACCGCAACAACCACGATCCGTGCCCGCGCCGCGCCTGCATGTTCGAGCACCTCCGCCTGCGTCGCGTCGCCCACCTGACCCACAAACCCGAACCGGTCCGCGTTGCCCACATTGACCGGATTCAGATCCAGCACCACCGCCGCGATCCCCGCGCGTTTCAAAACTTTCCCGACCCCCTGCCCCGCCGGACCGAACCCAACAATCACCGCGTGCCCGCTCAGTTCATCAGACGCCCGCTCGCCCAGCAGCGGGTCCGCCTTGAGAATCTTCAACCTCACGAGCATGCTCACCACCCGATCACCGATCGTCCCCGCATTGGCAACAAGCGTCGGGGTCACAAACATCGACGCGATCGACACCGACACCACCAACCCGAACACCTCATCACCGATCACCGTTCGCCCCGTGGTCGCCAGTACAAACGAGAACTCCCCGATCTGCGCCAGACACAACCCCGTGCTCAGCGCGCCCCGATGCCCAACCCCAAGCACCCGGAGCACAATCCAGATCACCATCGGCTTGCCGATCAACACCCCAGCGAGCCCCAGCAGCACCCACCACCAGTGCTCCGCGATCCACACAGGATCAGCCAGCATCCCAACAGAACTAAAGAACAGCGTCACAAGCAGCGTCTTGACCGAAGCCGCATCCGCGCGAACCTGCGTCGCATAAGGCGACTCGGCAAGCAGCATCCCCGCCGCAAACGCACCAAGCGCCGGAGACAACCCCATCGCGTGCGCGCCCCACGCCGAACCCAAACCAATCACCATCGCAAGCAGAATCGGAAGGTCCCGGTTCTCACTCACATCACCCTTCCCGATCATCCGAGGCAGGATCACATTGAGCACCCCAAACAACACCACGATCAACACCAACGCCCCAAGCACCGCCTGCACCATCCCACCCGCGATCTGCGCCATCCCCCCATCGCCCCCAGCGGCATCACCGCTCCCCTGCGCCCCGCTCACCCCAGCAAGCAGCGACACCATCAGCACAGCCGGGACCACCGCGATGTCCTGCATCAACAGCACCCCCAGCGCGAGCCGCCCGTGTCGGCTCTCCATCTCCGAGCGTGACGCGAGCGTGCGAAGCACACACGCCGTGCTACTCAGCGTCACCACCGCGCCGATCACATACGCGCCAGTCCACCCATACCCAAACCCCAGCGCGATCGCGCCGAAGACCAGCGTCGTGACCAGAATCTGCCCCGCGCCACCAATCAGCGCCGACCCACCAAGCCCCTTGAGCCTCGGCCAAGAAAACTCGAGCCCAATCGTAAACAGCAAAAGCGAAACCCCCAGTTCCGCCAGCACATGCATCCCGTCACCCTCACCCACAATCCCGATCGCGTGAGGCCCAAGCAGCATCCCCGCCGCGAGATACCCAACAATCGGACTCTGCTTCAAGCGCGTAAACACCACCCCAAGCACCATCGCCCCACCGAGCAGAATCAGAATATCAAGCAGCAGATGCCATGAGTCCATCGAATACGCGTCCCTTCGTCCGTTCCTTAGTTGGCTTCGGCATCCATGAGCCGATCCACGATCTCTCTCGCCATGGTAACAGCATCTTGATCCGGCGCGTCGATCCAGATCGATCCGCTCCGCCGTCCGCGGAATCTTTTGAGCCATGTCCGCTGGTTCTTTGCGAACCGCCGCGTGTCGATCTTGATCCGCTCGATCGCCTCATCGAGTGAGCACCGTTTCTCGAAGTGCTCGATCAGTTGCTTGTACCCGATCGCCTGCGACGACTGCTCGCCCAGCACGCCCGATTCCCACAACGCGCGGACTTCCTCGATCAGCCCCGACTCGATCATCAGCTTGACGCGCTGGTTGATCCGCGGATTGATCATCTCGCTCGGCCAGTGCAATCCAACCAGCACCGCGCCGGGACGCGCATGATCGGATTGATCCCACTGCCGTTGCAGTTCGGTAATCGGGGTTCCGGTTTGCAAATACACCGCCAGTGCGCGGCGGGTCCGCCGAAGATCATTCGAATCGATCCGCTCATGCGCCTCGGGATCAACTTCCAGCAACTTGGCGCGCCGCTCGGGTTGTTCCATGGACTCAACCTCCGCCATCACCGCATCGCTCGGCTCAGGCGCACTGAACATGCCATCAAGGAAAGTTTGGATATACAGGTTCGTCCCACCAACCACAACCGGATGAACGCCCTCACCCACCAACCCGTCCACCATCGGCCCAGCGCGATCGATCCAATCCGCAACCGTAAACCGCTCGCTGGGATCCACCAGATTCAGCAGGTGGTGGGGCACGCCTTCCATTTCTTCAATGGTCGGCTTCGCGGTCCCGATGTCCATGCCGCGATAAATCTGGTACGCATCCGCCGTGACCACCTCACCCATCGGCAGTCCCCGCCGAGCGTACTCCTTGCACAGCGCCACCCCCAGCGCGGTTTTCCCGCCGGCGGTCGGACCCACAATCACAGGATAATTAAACGGCACAGGCATCCGAGGACTTTAGCAACCAAGACCAATGCACAACCCAAACCCACCACGATCAGTACGGCTTACTTGGGTTTGGCGGCGGGAAGCAATCCGATAAGCACCAACAAGATCCCGCCCGCAAGCACCCAGAGCCGGGTCTTGGGGACCATGACCAGTTTTTCAAGCCGAGAGTATCGCGGGGCAAACTCCGGTCTCGGCTTGGGGATCGGTTCCAGAAGTTCAAAGATCATCGGATCCGTCCGGACCCCCGGCGTCACCAGCGCATCACGGTTCGCGGGGATCATCCCAAGATTGGAATGCGCGAGCAGTTGGAGCGTGTCGGGGTTGCCGTGATCGATCGCGGCGATCATGCCTTTGTAGGACTCGTTCCGCGCGGCGTTGTCTTGTTCGGCGACCAGCGCGAGGTCGCGCTGGTGGCGGGTCCAGTCGAGGTCGGCGCGGAGTGGGAGGATCGCGGCGGCGGCGATGAGGATGATGCCACAGACGAAAAATCCCCAACGGGAGATTTCCGAGGCGTAGTCGGTGGGGATGGATTCCGGATGGGAGTGCAATTGTTCCACATGGAACAATCGGCGATTGGGGAGCGATCGCTCGAATCGTGCGGGAATTGTTTCGGGGTGGGTGTGCGGATCGAAAAAGGCGCACGGAGATGGTTGTTGGTGTGTGCTTACGGATGGGATTGTGCGCGTTTTTAGTTTGCTTTGACGGCGCCGGTGCCTGTATGAGCGAGCATGCGGTCGAGGGCGAGGACGGCGAGTTTTTGAGCTTCGGGATGCACGGCGACGACATTGTTGACGATTGGCTTGTTGTCTTTGGTGGGTTGTCCGTCGGGAGTGAGGGCGCAAAGGCCGTCAAGGATCCAGAGCATGTGGGGCTGGTTGATGCGGTACATGGTGGTGCAGAGGCACTGGCAGTCGGAGAGCATGGTGACTTCTACGCCGCGGTCGCGGTGCTCGTTGGCGAGTCGGTTGACGAGGTGGACTTCGGTGCCGATGGCCCAGCGGGTGCCGGGGCGGCGTTCTTGATTGTGTTGATGATGAACTCGGTTGATCCGGCGAGGTGGGCGAGGTCGACGACTTCTTTGCAGCACTCTGGGTGGACGAGGATCTGCATGGGTTCGACGCCTGCTTCGAGGTTCTTGTTGTCCTCGTGGATCTGGGCGCAGTGTTCAGGTGCGAAGAGTTTGTGGACGCTGCAATGTCCTGCCCACAAGATAGTTGCGGCGTCGTATAACTCTTGTGCGGACGCTCCTCCGAGGGGTTCGCCGCGCTCTGTTTTCTTGGGGTCGTAGATGCAGGTATTGCGCGTGACATCGATGCCGAAGGCGGCGGAGGTGTTGCGTCCGAGGTGTTGGTCTGGGAGGAAGAGGACCTTGATGTCTTCGTCTGGTTTGCGTGGAATGGTACCGCCGTTCATGGCCCATTCGAAGACTTGTCCTGCGTTGGAGGAGGTGCAGCAGGCGCCGCCGTGGTCTCCGACGAATGCTTTGATGGCGGCGGTGGAGTTGACATAGGTGATGGGGATGATGCGGCCGGTCCATGGCTGATCTGTATTGAAGTCACGCAAGGCTACGTGGATGATGTCCCATGCTTCGACGGTTTGGTCGTAGTCGGCCATGTCGGCCATGGAGCATCCGGCGGAGAGGTCTGGGAGGATGACTTCGACGGAGTCGGGGGTGAGGATGTCTGCGGTTTCTGCCATGAAGTGGACGCCGCAGAAGATGATGTGTTCGACTGGGGTTCCTGCGGCGGCGCGGTCTTCGACGACGCTCGCGGCGAGCTGCGCGAGTTTGAGTGAGTCACCCATGAAGTCGGCGTGCTGGACGACGGAGTCCATTTGGTAGTGGTGGCCGAGGATGAGGAGTTTGGGTCCGAGCTGGGCGCGGCGTGCTTCGATGCGCGCGGTGAGTTCTGCTTCAGAGAGCAGGTGGTAGGATTCGGGGATGGAGGGTTGCCAGAGCATGTTGTATTGTAGGGGATTTATGCGGTTGGGGCGGTGAAATCTTGTGGGGGGAAAGCCGAACTACTATGGTGCATGGACATTGAATCTGGTTTGGGAATCTTGGGGAAGGTGGGGCTGGGGATCCTTGGGGTTGTCGCGGCGGGGTTGTTGATTTGGTGGATCATCAAAGAAGCGGAGAAAGCGGCGGCGCGGGCGGCGGCTCGGATCGCGGCGATGGAGGCGCTGGCGGATCAGTTTGGGTTTTCGTTTGTTCGCAGTCAGGACCCGATGCACGACGAGGAGTTCTCGCACTTTGAGATCTTCCAGCGTGGATTTGCTCGCTATGCGTACAACTCGATCGTGGGGGATATTGATCTGGGCGAGGTGATCGCTCGGCTCAAGGCGGGGGACTTTTCGTACAAGACGAAGGAGACCTATACGACGACGGATTCAAAGGGGCGGACGAGGACGCGGACACGGATTGTCAAGCACCATTTCAGTTACATGATTCTGGAGCTGCCTTTCCCGACGATGCCTGATTTGATGATTCGGCGGGAGGGGATCTTTGATCGGATCGCGTCGGCGTTTGGGAAGAACGATATTGACTTCGAGAGCGCGGAGTTCTCGAAGAAGTACTATGTGAAATGTGACAGCCGGAAGTTCGCGTATGATATTGTGCACCAGCGGATGATCGAGTTCTTGCTGGAGACCAAGCCTGGCTTGGTGGATATTGAGCGTGGGCGGATCTGTTTGTCGGATGGTTTTTCGGTGTGGAACGCGGAACGGTTCGGCGCGTCGTTGGGTTGGATACTGAAGTTTCTCGAGCACTGGCCTGCGTTTGTGGTTGAGGATTTACAAGAAGGGAAGCAGCTATGACAGGTTTGTGGATCGTACTGGGTGTTGTTGTCGTCTTGGGTTTGGTTGTGTTGATGTGGGGTGTGGGGATCTACAACTCGCTGGTACGCATCCGTCAGCACTTGAAGGATTCGTGGGCAGGGGTTGATGTGGAGCTCAAGCGTCGGTATGACCTGATCCCGAATCTTGTGAACACGGTGAAGGGCTACGCGTCGCATGAATCCGAGACGCTTGAGAAAGTGATTGCAGCGCGCAACACGGCGGCGGGAAACAACGGATCGGTTGAATCGCAAGCGAAGGATGAGGGGATGCTCGTGGGTGCGCTCAAGCAGCTCGCGGTGGTGGTGGAGCAGTATCCGAACCTGAAAGCGGACACGCAGTTTATCAATCTGCAGGGCGAGCTTTCGGAGACGGAGAATCGGATCGCGTCGGCGCGCCGGTTGTACAACGGGAATGTGCGGGACATGAACACGGCGGTGGAAACATTCCCGAGCGTGATCATCGCGGGGATGTTCAACTTCGAGAAGGCGGAGTACTTTGAGATTGAGGATGCCGCGGTTCGTGATGCGCCGCAGGTGAGTTTCTAAATGGAGTCGCGATCGACAATGAAGAAGACCCCCTCCGTCGCTGGGCGACACCTCCCCCGCAGGCGCGGGGGAGGGGAAAGAATGTGTTTACGCTGCTGAGCGGTATTCTGTTGTTGGGGTGGCGAGCTCGGTGAGTTGGAACTGGGGGGCGTCGAACTCGACGGCGATGTGTTGCTGGTTGTCGCGGATCGGTGTGACGCGGACGACTCTCGCGCCGATCATTTTGGCGGCACTCAGGATCGGGCAGTCTGGGGAGTTGAAGGCGAGGGCGAGTCGGTCACCGACCTCAGTGGGTCGTGGTGAGGTGATCTGGAGGGATGCGCCGCCTGGGGAGAGGTCGAGGGTTTGGGCGGGGGCGAAGAGGGTCTTGGCGCTGCGCCTGCATTTGCAGGCGATCTCGGCGGTGGCACGCTCGTAGCGTCGACGGTTGGTGATGCTCATGTCTGTGTCCCCTTTGAACGGATGGGATGTGTATGTTGTTGTGCGGCTTGGAGTTGGAGGACTCCGGATGCACTGGGACATCATCGGGCGTGTGTGGGGATGGAGTTGAGTGAAGGTTGTTGTAAAGTCCGTTATGAACGGGCTTTGTGGCGTTTTTAGGCTGATTTAGGGGTTGGGGGAGAGTCTATTGGTGAGGATCTTTGGGGAGGGTGATGCCGAGGGTGGATTGGAGGATGTGTGCTTTGGTCAGGGTTTCTTCCCATTCGGACTGGGGGGAGGAGTCGGCGACGATCCCGGCACCGGTGAAGTAGGTGAGGGTGGCGTTTTCGAAGGCGTCGGGTGCGGAGGGGGAGGGGGTGCCTTGGATGTGGAGGGTTCGGATGTTGACTGAGGCGTTGAACGCGCCGTTTGGGGAGAGGGCGATTGTGGAGCCGCAGTATGGGGATCGGGGTTGATGGTTGGGGAGGGTGGATTCGAGTTCTTGGATGATTTGCATGGCGCGGACTTTGGGTGCGCCGGTGATTGAGCCGGGGGGGAAGGTGGCTTTGAGGATTTGGGAGAGGGTGGTGTTTGGGCGGCGTGTGGACTCGATGGTGGCGGTGGCTTGGTGGACGGAGTTGTGGTGGGTGGTGATTTGTCTTGGGTTGGTGACGCGGACTGAGCCTGGGGTGGAGATGCGGGCGAGGTCGTTGCGCATGAGGTCGATGATCATGTTGAGCTCGGCGCGGTCCTTTGGGGAGTGGTAGAGATCGTCGGGGTTGGAGGATGCGGGGCTTGTGCCTTTCATCGGCTCTGTGGTGAGGGTGTTGGTGGTTGGGTTGTAGGTGAGGAAGGTTTCGGGTGAGAGGGAGATGATGGCGTGGCGGGTGTTTGGAGTGTTGTTGTCTGTATCGAAGACGGTGTAGGAGCCTTGGGTTGGGGAGGTGGATTGGAAGAGTTGCTTTGCGAGGGTGTGGGATGAGCCGGCGAAGGGGAGGGTGATGGGGTGGGTGAGGTTGACCTGGTAGATGTCCCCGGCGGCGATGTAGTCGAGGGCGCGGGAGACGATGCGTTGGTAGTCGGCTTTGTTGGTGATGGAGAGCTTGGTTGGATCGACGGACCAAGGGGCTTGCTGGGTGGGCGTGCTTGTTGATGGATTGGGAGTGGGTTGGATGCGCTGGGCGATGATGTGGGGGAAGGGGTTGGGGGAGAGAGGTATAGATGGTTCGATGGTGGGGGCGAGGTTGTAGCTGAGGGTGATGAGCCAGTGGTGATCTGTGGTGCTGCTTTGAAATTGATCGAGGATGGATTGGAGGGTGTCGAGGGGGGTTGGGTCGGTGGAGGGGATGATGTGGGTGTCGAGGACTTGGTAGTGGGTGGTGGAGGGCTGGGGGCCGGTCGCGGCGAGGAGCGCGTGGTGGGGGGTGATCTGGCGGGGATTGGACGGGGCGGTTTGGGTCACGGGGGATGGTATGGCGAGATTGGCTGGGTGGGGGTTGGGCCGGGGCTGGGGTTGATAATCGAGTACACTTGTTGGGTACGAGATTTTGACGCATTGGTTCGGGAGAGGTGGACACGATGGCGAAGACGATCTTTGAGCTGGACTTGGTGAAGATTGCGGTGTGGCATCGGAGGGCGGCTTGGGTCGCGCTGGTGACCATACTGATGTTCGTGACCATGATCTTGATCTCGGCGAACTCGATTGTGATCCCGGATTTGGTATCGATTGTGATTGGGGTCTTCTGGATTGCGACGGTGATTGCTGGGGGGGTGCTTGTGATCGTGCTCAATCGGGTGTGCGGTTCGAGTTGGTTTGAGACGATTGCGTACGGGATTGCCTCAATCTTTCTGTGGTTTTTGATTCTGATTGTGTCGATTTCTCGCGCGGGGACGATCCTGCGTTTGGCGGGGGTGAAGCCGGGATTTGCAGGTGTCAAGAATGACCAGATGGACAAGCTCCGGGTGGGGCATTGTCGTGGGTGTGGGTACAGCCGGGAGGGGTTGGAGTTGTTGCAGGGGTGTCCTGAGTGTGAGCGCGTGCCTCAGGTGATTTGAGTGTGTGCGGGATTGGCTGCGCTTATGGAGATTGGATACTCTCGGCGAGGGCTTTGTTGATGGCGGCTTTGGCGGCGTCGATAAGGGCTTGGGCGTCGAGGTCTTTGCTCAGGTGTTCTTTGTAGACGATGCGGGAGGTGTCGTCGATGACGATGATGGTGGGGAAGACGCGGACTTGGAAGAGGGGGACGAGGGTGTTGGGTGGGTTGATCGCGAGGAGGTGGGTGTAGGCGTTGGAGCTGTGGTTGGCTTTGAGTGATTCGGGGTCTGACTCGCGGATCGCGATCGCGTAGGTGTCGACTGGGATGGTGGGTTGACCTGCGAACTCGGTGGCGAGGGTGGAGAGGAGGGGGGTGGTTTTGTGTGAGGGGATGGACCATGAGCCGAAGAAGTAGAGGACGGTGATGCGGTCGGTTTGCGAAGCTCGGCTGATGGTGGCGCCTGCGGTGTCGGTGAAGGAGTAGTTGGGCGCGGGTGGGTCTGAGGGGATGACCGGTTGGACGGGCTGGGCTGGCTGGTTGTTGGTTTGGGGGTTGGGCTTGTTGAAGGGTTTGTCTTGGTCGGGCTTGGTTGGTTTGGTGCGCTGGGTGGTGTCGGAGACTTTGTAGGATTCGGGCTTGAAGACATCGAGGTCCGCAGCAGGGACCTCTTGGATGGAGAGGGATTTGAGTTCCATGATGAGGGTTGCGTTGATCATGCTCGCGTCGGTGATCTGTTCGACTCGCCTTGGGAGGTTGTCCTCGGCTCCGATGAACCAGCGTTCTTTGGTGTGGGCTCCGGTGGGGCGGGAGCCTGCTTTGGGTTTGGCGCGGGTGATGAGGACGACATTGCACAGGGCGCTTCCCACGCTTTGTTGGTCTTCGAGGGCAAGGTCTTGGGCGGTGCTGAGTTCACTTTGGAATGGGTTGTCGCTGATGAGGTCGGCGAGGAGGAGGTAGCTGTAGATTGTGGGACGGAGTCGGGCGGACACGGAGGGTGGGCGGATGTTGACGGTCTGCTTGGCGTGGTCGGCCCAGATGTATTTGTCTGCGGAGTAGACGATGTCGAAGGATTCTGGCGCGGCTTTGGTGGTGGCGCGGAGTTCTCCGATCATGTGGATGGCGCGTCCGAAGTCTGGGTGGGTGCCTGTGGTGAAGCGGGCGGACATGGAGGGGAGGGTTTCTTGGATGATCGCGGATCCTTCTCCTGAGAGGGTGACATTGGCGCTGAAGCCCGGGATGGCGCTGAGTGCGGCGGCGGCGTCTTCGAGGATTTCTCGCGCGGCGTCGTAGGTGTCTGACTGGTCTGACTGGTCATTGTCCTGAGCGATGGCGAGGGATGGGGTGATGGCGGAGATTGTGAGGAAGAGGAGTGGGATCAGGATGCGGAATCGGGTGGACATGATGGATGCTCAACGGATGGGATGGGTGGATATTGCGGTTGGATGGGGTGATCGGGCTTATCAGACGATCAGACGGATAAGCGGTTAGGCGGGGGGTTCGTTTCCGAGCAGTTCGGCGAGGGCTTGTCCTGGGTTGGGGGTTCGCATGAGGTGTTCGCCGATGAGGGCGATGTGGAGACCTGCGGCGCTGAGGGTTTGGAGGTCTTGGTGGGTCTTGATCCCGGACTCGGTGACGAGGTGGATGTTGGGGGGGACGAGTGGTTTAAGTTTGATGGAGTGGTTGAGGTCGGTGGCCATGGTGGAGAGGTCTCGGTTGTTGATGCCGAGGAGGACTCGTTTGTCGGGGGAGGATTCGAGGATGGGGAGGACGCGCTCAAGGTTTGCTTGGGAGTGGATTTCGAGGAGGGTGGTCATGTCGAGTTCGTCGATTTGTTCGATGAACGCGGCGATCTGGGCGTTTGTGAGGCACTCGGCGATGAGGAGGACGGCGTCGGCTTGGATGGCGCGGGCTTGGGTGATCTGGTAGGGGTCGATGATGAAGTCTTTGCGGAGGACTGGGAGATCGACGGATTGTTTGATTTGGGCGATGAAGTCTGGGTCGCCTCCGAAGAACTTTTGGTCGGTGAGGCATGAAATGGCCGATGCGCCTGCATTGGAGTACCCTTGCGCAATGACTGACGGATCGAAATCATCACTTTCGTATTCAGGTCGGATGAGTCCGGCACTTGGGCTGCGCCGTTTGATCTCGGCGATGACGGCCATGGCTGGGTGGCCATCTTTGACGACGCGGTGTTCGGTGACGGCGGCGAAGAAGTCGCGGGGGGGCGGGACATCGAATGCTTGTGCGTGGAGGACGCCGATGGGGGTGGCGGCTTGTTCGGCGGCGACCTGGTCGCGCTTGAACTCGATGATCTCTTCGAGCACGGCGGGGATTGGGTCTGGATGGTGTAGGGGGTGGGTCATGTGGTTGATCATTATAGTGGTCTTTGCTGGGGTTGCGCCCCAGACCATGGCGCAGGCGGTGGATACGACCCAGATGCAGGATAAAAGCGTTGGGGATCTGGTCGAGACGATGCAGCAGTGGAAGCTGGTGATGCTCTCGGTGTCGCTACTGCTGGTGATCGCGTTGTTGTTTGCGGGTGGTTTGCTGCGTCCGGGCGGGTTTGCCAAGGCGGGGCTGCGGAATGTGGGGGGCCTGCCGAGCGTTGTGTGGCTGTTTGCGATCTTTGTGATGTTCCTTGCGATGAGCTCGGCACCGCAGCTGATCGGGAAGATCGAGTGGATTGGTGAGCAGGAATACGACCAGACTCAGTTGGACGCGATCAATACGGTGGGGATGTACCTGTTTGGGATCATCGCGGGGCTGGGGATGCTGTTTGTGCTCAAGCGGAGCGCGACGGTTGGGGAGGGTGAGGGCAAGAGCAACTCGGGATTGGGATTGAGCTTTTTGGATCTGCCTGTCGGGCTTGGGTGCTTTGTGCTTGCGTATCCGTTTATTGAGCTGATGAATATGCTCGGGGTGTTTGCGTACACGCAGACTCAGCAAGCAGCGCCGCACAACATGGCGCATCCGACGCTGGTGAAGCTTGAGAATGATCCGGGGAATCCTTGGGTGTGGGCGATTGTGGGCGCGGCGGTGATCGGGGCTCCGTTTGTTGAGGAGCTGATTTACCGGGTGTTCTTGCAGGGGGCGCTGCTCAAGTGGCTCAAGAGTCCGTGGTTGGCGATTATTTTCTCGTCAATCGTGTTTGCTGGTATTCATCGGGTTGGTGGGGATGAGCATGGTGTGCCTTGGCATGCGTTGCTTCCGATCTTTGCGGTGGGGCTCTCGTGTGGGATCGCGTATGAACGGACCAAGCGGGTTGGGGTGCCGATCATGATGCATGTGTGCTTTAACTTGTACAATGTACTGCTTGCGGTGATGATCAGCGCGGATGCATCGCAGACCGGCGTGTGATTCGGCCTAGGATTCGGGCAATATGAGTGACAAACCACGAATTTTGACGGGCGATACGCCTACGGGGCAGCTGCATCTTGGGCATTGGGTTGGTTCTCTGGAGAACCGGGTCGCGTTGCAGGATCAGTACGAGTGTTTCTTTCTGATCGCGAACATGCACGCGTTTACGACGCGGGCGGATAAGCCTGACGAGATCCGTCGATCGACGATTGATATTGTGAAGGACTGGATCGCGTGCGGGATGGATCCGGAGAAGTCGACCTTTGTGCTGCAGACGGAGATTCCTGGGATTGCGGAGCTCTCTTGGTATCTTGCGATGCTGCTGCCTTTCAATCGGGTGATGCGGAATCCGACGCTCAAGAGCGAGCTTGAGGACAAGGGGCTGGGGGACAACTACAGCTTTGGGTTCCCGATGTATTCGGTTGGTCAGTGCGCGGATATTTTGTTGTTCCGTCCGGAGCTTGTGCCGGTGGGTGAGGATCAGCTGGCGCATATTGAGCCTTGCCGGGAGGTGGCGCGTCGGTTCAACCAGATGTACTGCGGCGTCAATCCGCACACGGAAGACGCGGACTATGTGAAGGCGGGGGGGCTGTTCCCGATCCCGACTGGGTTGGTTGGTCGCGTGGCGCGTCTTGTTGGGACGGACGGGAAGCACAAGATGTCCAAGTCGCTCAATAACGCGATTTTCCTCAACGACACTTTGAAGCAGATCAAGAAGAAGATGGGCGGGCTGTATACCGGTCGGATGACGATGGATGAGCCTGGGGACATCAAGAACTCGTTGTTTGAGTATGTGCATGCGTTTATTCGGGATGATGAGCGGATCAAGGAGCTCGAGGAGGCGTATAGCAAGGGGGACAACATCGGGGATGGTCATATCAAGGTCGAGGTTGCGGAGCATATTGACAAGCTTCTGGAGCCGATGCGTGAGCGTCGGGTGCCTTATGAGGGGGAGGCGGGGGACCGGAAGATCTTGGAGTTGTTGCGTGAACATACCAAACAAGCGAATAACGCGGCGGAAGAGACGCTTTATCTTGCCAAGCAGGCGATGAAGATTGATTTTGGGAAGCGGTCTTTGTTGTTTGAGTAATGGAGAATTGATGCATGCGTGACGAGCCGATAAATCCTGACGGGGTTGAACTTCCCAAGATGATCGTGCCTCGGGTGTGTGTTGGGATTATTTTGTTGGTGTGGGTGCTTTCGGGGTTCTCGAAGGTGTCGGACATGACGGCGTTTGTGAACACGGTTGAGGAGCACAATGTGCTGCCTCAGGATTTGTTTGGGCTGATGTGGTGGGTCGGTCCTGGGGAGCTTGTGCTTGGTTTGTTGCTGGTGTTCGCGATGGGTTCGGAGCTGACGAAGTTCTTTGGGCGTGCGGTGCTGGTGATCTCGATGCTGATGATCGCTGCGTTTACCTATTACTTGTCGCTGGTGAGTGATGCGGTGCTGCTCGAGTCGGGGTGTGGGTGTTTGAAGCTGGTGGAGCGGATCAACTTTGGGATTGATGAGAATGTGCGGACGGTGAAGTATGCGATGAACGGGGGGTTGATCCTGTTGCACCTGATCGCGTTGTTTGGGCCGGTGTCGATCATGCGGGCGCATCGCAAGAAGCTGGCGGCGGCGGAGGCGGATGCGTAGTGGATTGAGGGGCGGGGGAGAGAAGGGTGGGAGAAGATCACAGGCGGGACGCCTGTGCCACGGGTTTTTGTGGGGGTTGGTGGGTACCCTTTTGGTATGAGCGAAGAACCAAACAACGGTGAACACAGCGGCGTCGAAAGTAACGGGAACGATTCGTGCGAGAGCGTGTTTCTTGATGGGGTGATGATGACGCGCGAGGAGGCGAAGGTCTCCGCGTTTGATGCGTCGGTCCAGCACGGGGTGGGGCTGTTTGAAACGATGCACGGATTCACGACTCCCGATGGGGTGGTGGTCGAGGATCTTGATGAGCATATGGATCGGTTGCAAGAGTCCGCGGCGATGCTGGGGCTGAGCGATGATCTCAAAACCGGCGCGCTTGGGGAAGCGGTGGTCGAGACTGTGCGGCGGGCGCGGTACAAGCACACTCGGGTGCGGCTGACGGTGACTGGTGGGGATCTGAACATGTTGCAGTCTGGCGGAAGTGGCGGGCATCGTCCGACGGTGTTGATTCAGGCGCAGCCTGCGACGGCGTATCCGGATGAGATGTTTGAGAACGGGGTGATGGCGACAATCGCGGAGGCGCGTGCCAATCCGCTTGATCCCACGGCGGGGCACAAGACCTTGAACTACTGGTGGCGTTTGCGCGAGCTGCAGGCGGCGGCGGTCAAGGGTGCGGGGGAATCGATCGTGCTGCAGGTAAGCAACCATCTTGGGGGAGGGTGTGTGTCGAATCTGTTTGTGGTCAGCGAGGGGAAGTTGATTACGCCGATTGCGCGGGGTGAGGAGAGCAGCGAGGCGCATGCATTGCCGAGTCCGGTGCTTCCCGGGATTACGCGAGCGCGGGTGATGGCGACGGCGAAGAAGCTCGGGATCGGTGTCGAGGTTCGGATGATGTCGATCGATGATCTGCTGGACGCGGACGAGGTGTTCTTGACGAACTCGAGTTGGAAGGTGCTGCCTGTGGTGAAGGTGGAGGCGGAGGTGATCGGGAATGGGGAGCCGGGCGGGGTGACGAATCAGATTCGGAGTGGGGTTTTGGGTTAGACACTCGGCATGTTTTTCAGCCCGATTCCCATGAGATACAGGTACAACAAAATTCCGGGCAGCGAGTAGAGAAAGACCCACAAGACTATCAGTGCTTTGTGGATCTTGATCGGCGAGCTATCGGAGTTGTCTGTTGCGCTGCTGAGTTGGCTGATTGTGAGCCAAAGGATGAGTACCGGGAAAAGGAAAATCAAAAGGCAGCCGAGTGTGACGAGTGGTTTGAAGGCGAGGGTTGCGAGCGCAAGCATGAGCATCGGGACTGCAGTCGGTGCGAGCAGGTTCATCGCGAGTTGTTTGTGCATGTGTTTGTGTGTGTAGATGCGATCGCGTGGGATGGGTGTCCCGAGGCGTCCGCATTCGGGGCAGGTTGCTTTGTTGTTGGAGAGGGCGAGGCCGGCGAGTTCGTAGGCGCAGTATGGGCAGGCGAGCTCGGGGGTGTCTTTAGTCATCGCGGTTGATGACTTTGACATTGTGTCGTCCGTCGAGGGGGCCGTTGGGGTTGTGGGCGCGGGTGAAGAGTTGTTTGGTTTTGAGGTAGATGAAGAAGACGAGTCCGATGGCGAGGGCGATGAGGAGGAGGGGGACGGCGATGATGAATGCGAGGACGATGAAGAGGATCAGGATGAAGAGGGAGAGGAGGCGGGCGATCGGTCCCGGGATCCGGATGGTGGTGGTCTGGGATGTGGAGGTGGTGAACTGTTCCATCATGTGATTGTAGGGATGTTGGGGGTGGGGCTTTCAAGTGTGGTGTGTTGGCTGAGTTTTGAGTGGTGATTGGGGGTGTGCGGATGAAAAAAACCGCTGCCAGTGCGGCAGCGGTTGAGGGGGGAGAGTTGGAGCTTGGAGAGCTCGTTTATCTTGTCGTGTGTGCGGCTGTATTAGCTGCGACGACGACGGGTTGCGATGAGGCCACCCATTGAGATGAGTGCGAGGGCACCTGGTGCTGGGACGACGAACTGGTCTTGTGCACCTTCGTTTGCGAGACCGATGAGTCCTGCGAATGAGCTGCCTCCGCCGCCCATTGCGGTCATGAGGTCTGCTTTGATGCCGCTGAATTCGGTGAAGACGCTTGCTTGGAGTGCGCTGCCGTCTTGCTTGGTGAAGATGGTGTCGCCTGCGGTGATGTCGAGTGAAGCGTCGGTGCCGTCGTAGTCAGCGACGATTTCCCAGATGGCGAGCTGGAATGCAGCTGCGTATGAGTTGGAAAGGCCACCGGCTTGGAGGGTCAGGACGGATGCGCTGTAGAGTGAGCGGATTGCGTCTGCTTTGACAGCACCCATTGGGACTGCGCCGCCTGATGTGAGGGGCATGTTTTCGATATCGGTGACGGTGAACTGATTTGACCCGAATACGACGGCTTCAAGGAGGTCGGCACAGAAGGTTGTTTGCGCGCCGTTGAGGTACGCATCGACACCGACGCCGTTGCTGATGGTGTGGTAGAGCTCACCTGCGAAGAGGTCGCGTGGTGGGTTTGCTCCTTCGTGGACTTGTACGCTGAGACCTGCACCGATTCCGGTGTAGATCATGTCAACAACGCCTGCAGATGCTGCGGACGATGCAATGGCCAGTGCTGAGACGGCGATGGTGATGTTTTTCATAGTGAGTTCTCTCGCTTTGGGTTCTTCAGATGGACGGGCTGCAGGCATACACAAGCGTGCTCTGTACCAGGTTTTCGGGTTCCTGGCACCCGTTCACCATGAACATACATGCGCTTTGAGGGTTTGCCATCAAAATCGTTATAAACCAGTGCAATTCTAGTGTTTACGGACTTTGGAAGGTGGTTATGGGATGTCCGGGGATTTGGGACAAAAAAGAACCCTCCGTTTGGAGGGCCTTGTAGTTTGGATGGGGTTTGGGAGTCTCAGACGGCGCGTCTGCGGCGTACAGCGATGAGACCTGCGGAGGCGAGGAGTGATAGGGCTCCGGGGGTTGGGACGGCTACGAGCTGGTCCTGGGCTCCTGCGTTGGCGAGTCCGATGACTTTGTCTGGCCCGGATTGACCGAGGTTGAGCCCGGTCATGATTTGGGTCTTGAAGGATTCGACCTGTGCGAGGACTCCGGCGTCGAGTGCGCCGCTGTTGGTGGCGGTGAAGGTCAGGAGGCCTGCGTTGAGGTTGATGGAGTCTGCGGAGCCGTCGAAGTCATTGACGATTTCCCAGACGGTGATCTGCATCGCGGCGCTGAAGGCGTTTGAGAGTCCTCCTGCCATGAGTGTGTTGTTGGATTGGCTGTAGAGGGCGCGGATGGCGTTTGCCTGTGTGGAGGTCATGGGGGTGTAGTTTGATGAGGTGAGGGGGATGTTCTCGAGCTGCTCGGTTTGGTACTGGGAGAAGTTTCCGGAGACATGCTCGTTGACATCGGCGCAGAAGGTTCGGTGTTCGCCGTTGAGGTATTGGTCTACACCGGTGGCGTTGGCGATTTCGTGCTTGAGTTCACCTGCGAAGACATTGAAAGCGTTGTTGTCGCCGATTTGGATTCGGACATTCTGACCTGCACCGGTGCCTGTGAACTTCATGTCAACGACATCTGCGGTCGCGACGGTGGATGCGGCTGCGAAGATGATGGCTGTTGTGTGAATTGCTTTCATGTGTGTCTCCTTACACAAACAGTTTTTGAGATGTCCAGCCATTCACGCACATGGCTGAGAGTCTTTCACTGGATGAAATAGAGCTTTTGAATGGTCTTGTTGCCAGTGGCATTGTGGGGTGGGCGGCTGGATGGGTGGTTATCGGTGGGTGCAGTCGGGGCAAGCGGTGGAGACGGATGGGAGGGGGTTTGATAACTGCTTGTGGAGGGATGGCGCATGAAAAAGAGCCCCCGTACACAACGGGGGCTCTTTGAGAGGAGTTTTTTGGTTCCTTGGATTAGCTGCGACGGCGGCGGTTGGCGATGAGGCCTGCGGCACCGAGGAGCATCATCGAACCCGGAGCGGGGACGATGGACTTGTCCTTGGAGATGATGAACTGCTGACCTGCAGCGAGGGTGATGTTCCACTGGAATGCCCAGCCGACATCGCCTGCGTACGAAGCGGAGCCGTCGAGGTTGTCGATGGCGTTGTCGTTGAAGAAGGCATCCATATCACCCGCGTTGCTCATCTGGAACATTGTTGGTGTTGGGGTGACAACGGTTTCGGAAACGAAGAGGTCGTTGTCGTTTTGGTTGACGGTGTTGCCGGTCAGGATCTGTCCGGCGTCGTCGGAGAAGTCGCCGCCCAGGTCGAAGTCAACGAACTGGAAGAACGAGAGCGACATTGAAGCGTTGGAGTTGTTGCGGATGGTGATCTGCTCTGCGAGGTCGGCGTTGCTTGAACCTGCGGTGCCACCACGGAGGGTGAAGAGCGTTTCGATTTGGAGTCCATTGCCGTCGGAGTAGAGCTGTGCGAGAGCGTCGTTACTCGTATCGGAGAATGGATTGGTATCGGTGGCGAAGATGCCATCGAGGCTAAGGTTGTTGTTGTCGACTCTGAACTCGCGGGTGTCTGTGGAGCGGCGGAAGTAGAACTCTTGGGTGAAGAGTTGGTTGACTCCGTCGACGAGCCAGTTGACTTGTCCTGAGGATGTGTCGAAGGTTGCGGAGCTGTTTGCATCAGCGAGGACAGTCGTCCCACCTGCGAGGGCGACTGATGCGAAACCGGCGCACGATGCAATAGCGATTACGGTGTTTCTGTACATTTGTTTCTCTCTCTCTTTTCTTTGTTCTCTCTGAGCAGTTCTAACAGAACTACACGACTCGTCCCACTGACATCAGTTTAGCGTGGGAGAAACCCCCATTGCAAGAGTCTTTTTCGAATTACAAATGAATTGTGAAGTTTGTCCGATAATTATGAGATAATTGGCGGTTTTTAGTTTGGCAGGGGATCTGGAGTGAATATAAGAACGCCCCGTCATAGACGGGGCGTTCTGAGAATGAGGAAGAACACTGGGTTCTGGGGTTAGCTGCGACGGCGGCGGTTGGCGATGAGGCCTGCGGCACCGAGGAGCATTACTGAACCTGGGGCTGGGACGACTTGCTTGTTCTTGGAGATCAAGAAGGAGTCGCCGGCAGCGAGGGTGATGTCCCACTGGAAGGCCCAGCCGACATCGCCTGCGAAAGAATCGGTGCCATCGAGGTTGTCGATGGCGTTGTCGTTGAACATGTTCCGCATGTCGACGCCGTCGCCCATTTGGAATGCGAGTGGAGCTGGGGTGACAACAACTTCTGACATTGAGAAGTCATCATCGCTCTGGATGGCGGTGTTGCCGTTGACGATTTGGCCGAAGTCATCGCTGAAGTCTCCGCCCAGATCGAAATCGACGAACTGGAAGAAGGAGAGGGAGATGGCTGCGTTTGAGGTGTTGCGGATGGTGATCTGCTCAGCGAGTGATGCGGAGCCTGAACCTGCGGCGTTGCCACGGATGGTGAAGAGTGTTTCGTACTCAAGACCAGCGCCATCTGTAAAGAGTGATCCGAAGGCGTCGTCGCGATTATCGGAGAATGGGTTGGTGTCTTGGGTGAAGTTGCCCAAGTTATTCAGATTCGTTGAATCCATGCGGTATTCACGGGTATCTGTCGAGGCACGGAAGTAGAACTCTTGGCGGAAGAGTTGGTTGACTCCATCGACCATCCAGTTGACTTGGCCTTGGGCGGCATCGAAGGAGGCGGATGAGTTGGCATCGGCGATATCGAAAATTGATCCTCCAGCAAGAGCTGCCGAAGCAAATCCGGCGCATGATGCCAGTACGATTACGGTGTTTTTGTTCATTTTGTTCTCTCTCTTCTCTCTATGGAACGGCTTTCTCGGAGCCGTGAATACTTGTCCCACTCGATACAAGTGTACTGGGGAGAATGCCCAGTTCAAGCAGGAAAATCTCAATTTCAAATTAATTATCGGGATGGGGTATGGTGGTACGGTAGATATTTGGTTGGAAAGTACGAAATTGGGTGGAATTCGAACATTATGTAAAAAAACCCCGTAAATCGGGGTTTATAAAGGTTCGGGATATTTTCGAGTTTTAGTCGCGACGGCGGCGGGTCGAGATGAGTCCGGCTCCGAGGAGGAGTGCGAGTGTTCCTGGTGTTGGAACGATGGTCTTGTTTTTGGAGATCAGGAAGGACTGCCCTGCTTCGAGTTCGATGTTCCACTGGAATGCCCAGGCAACATCGTCGTCTTCGAGTGAACTGTCGCCGTTGAGGTCATCGATCTGGCCATTTTCCCAGAGATCGTAGAGGTCGCCTTCGTAGCCCATTTGGTAGAGGGTTGGTGAAGGGGTGACGACGGTTTCGGAGAGTGCGAACTCATCGTTCCATTGTTGTGCGATGTTGCCATCGACGATCATGCCGGAGTCGCCGTCAGAATCGTCACCGAGGTCGAAGTCGACATACTGGAAGAAGCTGAGGAAGATGGTGGAAGTGCTGGTGTTGGTGATGGAGATGACTTCTGCAAGGCTTGCGGCGCCTGAGCCGTTGGTGCTGCCACGGAGTGTGAATGCGGTTTCGATTTCGAGCCCGCTCGTGGAATCGCTGTAGATGGTGTTGATGGAATCAACGCGATTGTCGGAGAATCCGTTTGTATCTTGGACAGCTTGTCCGAGCATGGTCATGGTGTTGATGTTCTGCTCGTCGTTGTATCCTGGGAGGCGGAAGTAGAACTCTTGTGCGTAGAGGTGTTCTACGCCGTCAACGGTCCATGAGTATTGGCCGTCGTTGTTGAATGTTGCGGTTGAGTTTGCGTCACCGAGGACGATGTCGCCTGTGCCGGCGAGTGAGGCCGCTGAGAGTGCGGTGAGTGCTGCGAGTGTGATTGCTGCTGTTGCTTTCATGCTGTTGTCTCCCCCGGATGTATCTTCGTGATTCGAGGATATCCAGATATGTGTGTGTATTTTGGTGCGCTCGGACCGGAGTGTTGCGGTGGTCCGGGCGTGCGTGTTTACGGTGTGAATGGATTAACCGCGACGGCGGTTGGTGACGGTCAACCCTGCGATAGCCATGAGTGCGAGTGCACCTGGTGCTGGGACGATTGACTTATCCTTCGAGATGATGAAGGACTGTCCTGCGGCGATGGTGATATCCCATTGGAATGCCCATGCGACATCGCCTGAGTAGGAGTCGGTGCCGTCGAGGTTGTCGATGGTGTTGTCGTTGAGCATGGCGCTCATTGTGGTGGCATCACCGACTTGGAAGATGGTTGGTTGTGGAGTGACGACTGTTTCGGAGAGGTAGTACCCGTCGTCGCTTTGGGCAACGGTGTTGCCGTTGACGATTTGTCCGAAGTCATCGTCGATGTCTCCGCCCAGGTCGAAGTCGACGAACTGGAAGAAGGTGAGGGACATGGATGTTTGTCCGAGGTTGCGGATGACGATCTGCTCTGCGAGGTCTGAGCGGCCTGAGCCGTCGGTGCCGCCACGGAGTGAGAAGATGGTCTCGATCTGCAGACCGTTGTCGTCTGAGAAGAGTTGTGCGATGGCATCGTCGCGGTCATCACGGAAAGGGTTTGTGTCGGTGAGCTGGATGCCGTCGAAGCTGAGGTTGTCTGCGCTCAGGAGTACTTCGTTCTGGTCTGTTGCGCGGCGGAAGTAGAACTCTTGTGCGAAGAGTTGTGATACGCCGTCGACATCCCATGAGATCTGACCGCTGGTGAGGTCAAAGCTCGCGGACGAGTTGCGATCTTCGAGGGTGTAGATTGGGTCGCCTGCGACGGCGGATGTTGCGATGGCGGCGGATGCGGCCAAAACGATGGTGCGATTGATAAGCATGATGCTGGTTCTCCCACGGGGTTTGACCCCAAAAAACGAGACTCTCCAAATGTTCTCGGATGTAAGATGGGGTCAAAATGAGGAGATGCAACCAATTGTCAGGGAAAGACTTGAATTAGGAACAAGTTTTTCGGACGGTGACTGTCCCATAAAACATGAGTGGGGGATCTGGGAGGGTGCAATTGCTTCTGGGGGATTATTTTGCAAGGTATTCGTTTGGTGTGGGATTGGTTGTGGGAGGACCCATAAAAAGCCCCCGCATTGAGCGGGGGCGGGGGTGGTTTGGGATGGTAACTTGCTTTTTTGAAGTCGTTTAGGCGCGTTTACGGCGGGCGACGATCAGGCCGCTGAAGCCGATGAGTGCGAGTGATCCTGGGGTTGGGACTGCGCCGGTGTAGGTGTTGCGGCGGATCTCGGCGTTCATGGTTGCGACGGAGTCGACGAAGACGGAGCCGTTGAGTCCGCCGCCGAGGAGGTTGAGTTCAGCGGAGGTCGCGAGGACCATGCCGTTGAACGAGTTGTTGATGTTGAGTTCGGTGGTGTTGAGGAAGTTCCAGACGATCCGTGTGGAGTTGTTCTGGTTGAACCCACCGATGAGGTTTGGTGGTGCGTTGAAGTTGGCGATGCCGCCGTTGGCTGCGGCATCGAAGTTGATGACGACGGTGTCGGCGGATCCGAAGTTGAGGTTGAGCTGACCGAGTCCGTTGATGCTGGACTGGTTGAGGGAGAAGAAGGCGACATTTTGGTTGTCAACGACTGTGGTGGAGGAGACATTCATGTTTCCTCCGCCGTCGACGGTGCCTGTTGAGCTGAAACCAGCGAAGTAGCTGCTGAGGCTGGCGGCTTGGTTCATGGCGTTGTTGACCATGTTTGGGACACCGGCGTCGTTGATGGTGGATCCGCCGCCGTTGAGGTTTGCGTTTCCGTTGACATTGCCGGCGATACGGAGGTTTCCGCCGTTGTTGATTTGGTAGTTTGATCCAGCGCCGAGGTTGCCACCGACGACCAGGCCGTCGCCGGTCGAGGAGGTGACGCCTTGGACGGCGTAGTTGGATGTTCCGAAGACGGAGCCGCCGATCATGGCGGAGCCGTCGACTTCGGAGGTGATGTGGAGATCGTTGCGGACGACGAGGTTCCAGTCGCTGAAGACATCAGCGGTGGCGGTGCCAGCAAGGATCGCGATGGACGCGATGGTGGTGGTGAACTTCATTGATTTTTCTCTCTTCTTGTTCATGCAATCCCCTGAACTGCTGGGGTTTGCGGGTTCTCTCTGCACATATGTTTGTGTATACGGAAAGGAAAGGAAAGTAGTTTTTGGTAAATTCGTATGAAATTGGTGGATTTTCACGAAACTGGAATGGTTGGTGCGTTTCGGGGGTGTGAGCCTGTTGTCAGGGATGAGTGGGCTGGTGGGGCATTTCCCGTGAATATGGTGTCGGTTGTGGGGTTTTCGGATGCTTGGGATGCGGCGGGGAGTGGGGGCTGTTAGGATGACTATTCGCGGAGAAGAGCCGGGGTGTGTTGGTGCGTGTGTTGGAGGATCGGATGCCGGAATTGATTGCAGATAAGTCGTTTGTACACCTGCATTTGCACTCCGAGTTCTCGCTCCTCGATGGTGGGAATCGGACGGACAAGCTGGTCAAGCGGGTCAAAGAGCTCGGGATGGGCGCGGTCGCGATCACGGACCACGGCAATATGCACGCGGCGGTGAAGTTCTACAACATCGCGAAGAAGCAGGGGATCAAGCCGATTCTTGGGGTGGAGGCGTATGTCGCGCCGGGGGATCGGCATGACCGGACCTATACAGGGGTCGCGGATGGTGGGTACCACTTGGTGCTGCTTGCGGAGAACAACAAGGGGTGGGAGAACCTGCTCTACTTATGTTCCGAGGCGTATATCAATGGGTTTTATTACAAGCCTCGGATGGACAGGGAGATTCTTGAGTCGCATTCGGAGGGGTTGATTGCGATCAATGGTCACCTTGGGTCTGAGATTGCTCGTCACATGGTCAAGTATGAGCAGACTCGGGATGAGTCACACTTTGATGCGGCTCGCGATGTTGCGATCTGGCATCGGGACACTTTCAAGGGGACACAGAACGGTCCTGGTTTTTATCTGGAGTTGCAGCATCATATTGGGTTGCAGAACTCGATCAATCCGCATGTGATCAAGCTGGCGCGGGAACTGGATCTGCCTTTGGTGTGCGATAACGATTCGCACTTCCTGATGGAAGAGGATCACGATGCGCACGACACGCTGATTTGTATATCGACGGGGAAGGTGAAGAACGATCCGGATCGGATGCGGTATCCGACGGAGTTGTATGTGAAGTCTCCGGAGGAGATGCGGTCGATCTTTGAATCGGCGGAGTACAACAACGAGGAGATCGGGGACGCGGGGATCGAGTCGCTGGACAACACGGTTTCGATTGCGAACCGGTGTGATGTGGAGCTGCCGATTGGTGCGAACCATGCGCCGGTGGTGGTGGTGAAGGCGCCGGCGAAGAGCAAGCTTCCCAAGCATTCGGCGAAGGAGTTTGGCGGGGATCTGACGGCGTGGTTTAAGGATTTCTGTACGAACTTTGAGCTTGAGCCTGCGAATGACCCGGATTTGGATCAGGCGTCGCTGAAGGTGGAGTGTGATAAGACGCTGCGGTTGTTGTGTGAAGCGGGGATGGTGTGGCGGTATGGGCCTGAGATTATGGAGCATCTCCATACGAAGATTGAGGGGATTGATGAGATTCCTGAGGGTCTTGAGGGTGAAGCCTCGGATGGTTGGAAGAAGTGGGCGCGGCTCAATCGCGAGCTCAAGATTCTTGCGGACAAGCTGATCTCGGCGTACTTCCTGATCGTGTGGGACTTTGTGAACTGGGGGCGGCAGCGCGGGATTCCTTCGATCGCGCGTGGTTCGGGTGTGGGGACGATGGCGGGGTATGTGCTTGGTTTATCCAACGCGTGTCCGGTGCATTATGGATTGCTGTTTGAGCGGTTTACGGATCCTGATCGAACTGAGTATCCCGATATTGATATTGACCTGTGCCAGAACGGGCGCGGGGAGGTGATCCAGTATGTGCGCGAGAAGTACGGGCATGTGGCGCAGATCATTACTTTCGGGACACTCAAAGCACGCGCGGCGATCCGGGATGTTTCGCGGGTGATGGAGTTCCCGCTTGGGGATGCGGACAAGCTTGCGAAGCTGATCCCGGAGGAGCTGGGGATCACGCTTGAAAAAGCGTTGGAACAAGAGCCTGATCTCAAGGAGTGGTACGACAAGGACCCGACGGTTCGTCGGATCATTGATACGGGTCGGACCTTTGAGGGTCAGGCGCGGCACTCGTCGGTGCATGCGGCGGGGGTGATCGTGGCGACGCGTCCGCTGCATGAGGTTGTGCCTCTGTATAAACAGTCGGGCAGCGAGGATGTGATCACGCAGTGGGATGGGCCGACCTGCGAGATGATGGGTTTGCTCAAGATGGATTTCTTGGGATTGCGGACGCTGTCGGTGATCGAGGGGGCGAAGGAGCGGATTCTTGAGACGCTCCCTGAGGAGAAGATTTGGGAAGCGGTGGGGAAGAAGAAGGGTAAGGGGGTCGCGCACCCGCTCGATCTGGATCGGTTGAAGTTCGATGACCAGATTGTGTTTGAGATGTTCCGGCGCGGGGACACGACCGGTGTGTTCCAGTTTGAATCTGGCGGGATGCGTCGGTTGCTTACGGAGATGAAACCCGACCGGTTGGAAGATTTGATCGCGGCCAACGCGTTGTTCCGGCCTGGTCCTATGGATCTGATCCCGGATTACAACAAGCGGAAGCACGGGCAGGATCAGGTGCCTTTGGTGCATCCGATTGTCGATCACTTTACGGCTGAGACTTACGGGGTCATGGTGTATCAGGAACAGGTTATGCAGATCGTGCATGAGCTTGGCGGGATCCCGCTGCGCAGCGCGTACTCGTTGATTAAGGCGATCAGTAAGAAGAAGGAAAGCGTGATCAATGCGGAGCGTCCCAAGTTCATTGAGGGTGCGGGGGAGAAGGGGCTTGAGGCGAGCAAAGCTGAGGAGCTGTTTGATTTGATCCTCAAGTTCGCGGGCTACGGCTTCAACAAATCGCACTCGACTGGGTACGCGATTGTGGCGTATCAGACGGCGTACCTGAAGACCTACTTCCCGAACCACTACATGTCATCGTTTTTGAGCTTTGAATCGCAGGCGCAGAAGGTGAGCGATTGGATTCCGTATCTGGATGATTGCAAGCGGACGCGGTTTGTTGATCCCAAGACCGGCGAGACGATCAAGACGGGTGTAGAGGTGAATGCGCCGGATGTGAATCTTTCGCGGACGGATTTCAGCGTCGTGTTTGCCGATGGTGAAGAGCCTTGTGCGCAGGGGGGGCAGGTCCGGTTTGGGATGCGGGCGATCAAGGGTGCGGGGACCAAGGCGATTGAGGCGATTGTCAAGGAACGCGACATCGGGATTGATCCGGAGCATCCGGAGCGGAAGGCGTTTGCGAGTCTGTTTGAGTTCTGTGAGCGGGTGCCTTCGGGATCGGTGAACAAGGCGACGATCGAGGCGCTCATTCGGGCGGGGGCGTTTGATGCGATCCATTCGCGCGAGGAGCGCGCGTCGATGGTTGCGAGCATTGAGGCGGCGGTGAGCGCGGGGCAGTCGGTCGCGGCGGATAAGGCGGCGGGTCAGGGGGCGTTGTTTGGGTTTGGTGGTGGTGAAGAGGTGCAGACGGCGGAGATGCCTGAGACGCCTTTAGTGCAGGCTGAAAGTTGGAGCGAGGCGGAGACTTTGCGTCAGGAGAAGGAGACGCTTGGGTTTTATGTGTCGAGTCATCCGATGGAGGAGTGGGGGGACTGGGTTCGGGTGTTTACGCCTTTGACTGTTGGGGAGTTGAAATCCTTACCACAAGACAAGCGGGTGATTGTGCCTGCGATGGTGCAGGGGGTGCGGACGATTGTGACCAAGAATGGTCGGAGCGCGGGGCAGAAGATGGCGATCCTGACGGTGGAGGACGCGACGGGGACGACGGACGCGGTGATGTTCTCGAATGTGTACGCGCAGTTCGGGCACCTGACGGATACGGATATGCCCAAGTTCTTTATGGGTCGATTGGATCACTCGCGTGGTGATGCGCAGATTATCCTTGATCGGGTCGTGCCGATTGATGGGCATCCGCTTGAGCAGGGGACGATCCAGGTGATGGTGCGGAGTTCGCGTGTGAACGGGAACGCGGCGGAGGTGCTTGATCGGGTGCGTGGTGTGCTTGAGACTCCTGCGGATGTGAATGATCTTTCGATTGGGAAGAGTGCGCGTCCGGTGATGGTGATTGTGGAGATTGATGGCGCTTGGGTGCTTGTTGAGCCGGGGGGGCAGGAGGGGAGCAAGGGTGTGAAGACGCACATGCGACCTGAGCTTGTGCGTGCTATTGGGGATGAGCTTGGGCCGGATTCTGTTCGGCTCAGTGGTGGGGTGAGTGTTGAGCTCAATAAGGATGATCGGCGGAAGCAGTACGCGAAGAACTGAAGTGGGTCCGGTTTATCCTTCCCAGCGGGTTTTGAGGGTGTGGGGGATTTGCAGCAGATCGAGGGACTTGCCGACGGTGAAGTCGATGAGTTCGTCGATGGTGGTGGGGAGGAGGTAGAGTCCGGGGTTGGTGGGGGCGATGATGGCGCCGGCGAGGGTGAGGGTGCGCATGTTTTCGATGTCGATCAGATTCAGGGGGGACTCGCGGTGGCAGATGATGAGGGGGTGGCGTTCTTTGAGTGTCACGGCGGCGGCGCGACTCAGGAGGTTTGAGCCTGATCCCGATGCGATCGCGCCCAGGGAGGTTGAGGAGCAGGGGAGGATGACCATGCCTTGGTGGAGGAATGATCCTGATGCGATGGAGGCGCCGACATCTTTGTTGGGGTGGATGGTGAGGTTGGCTGTATAGATAGCTTCGTGCTGATCGGAAGCGAGGTGGGGGCAGAGGGTCTCTAGGGAGACGCTGGTGATGTTCATTTCGTCGGCGAGGAGTCGCTTTCCGAAGTCGGTGACAACGAGGTGGACCTGGTGGCCTTGGATGAGGAGTTGTTCGAGGAGTCTTGCGGCGTAGACGGCTCCGGAAGCACCGGTGATGCCGAGGATGTAGCGGTGTCCGGTTGGGGTTGGCGCGACGGCTGGGGGCGTCGATTTTGGTGCGATCATGTAGGATTTGGGGGATTGGTCGGATGGGTTTGGCATGGGTGATTCTAGTGTGATCGAAGCGGTTGGAAGTGCGGGGAGGGCTTTGGATGATATGGGGCACTATGATCTTGGCGGGAAAGACACAGATAGACGCAGCAGGAGGTTGCTATGGCAAGCATGGATATGAAAGCTCTCGGATTCTCGGTACTCATGGGGGGTGCGTTGTTGCTCGGGAGCGGGTGCGTGAGCTACACGAATGTGCCTGTGCCGAACAGTGCGCCGGCGTTTAAGCATGCCAACTCGGGTGCTTCGATCAAATCGATGGTCGCGGCGCTGGACCGTGTGATCCTCAAGCACCCGATGCGTGACAGTCAGGGTCGGTACGCGTTGAATCTTCCTGCGGGAACGACACCCGAAACCGCATCGATCGTTGTGAGCCGATTGCCCAAGGGTGCGATGCTCCCATATGAGGGGATGGAAGAGTCCGTTCCGGTGTATCACATTTCTCGGATCTGGTTGCGTGGGGCGTCTGGGAAGGTTGATGTGGTGTACCCGATTGACGCGGAGACCGATGGGGGCGTGACGGTGTGGGTGCATGGTGGTGATCGTTCGTGGTATGTGGAGCGTTTGCAGTACTGGTCGCCGGGCACGGTTCCTACGCCGCCGTTGTATATCCCGATTGATGGTGCAGTCGATGCGATGGATGTGCAAGACGATGTGAACGCGTACGACGAGAGCATTTCCAACGACGATTGGGACGATGAGCCGGTGATGGACGAAGGCGAGTTGGACCAGCCAGCAGCGCCCGCCGCTTCCGAGCCTGCTGATGATGGCGCGATGTACCGTCAGATTGATAACTGATTGACTGGGTTGGTTCGATTTCAGGGGTTGATTGATGTGGAATGACCGGAGTCTGCTGTCGATGGATCGCGCTGATGCGGGTCAGGCGCGGTTGCTGCTTGACGGGGCGCACGCGGATGCGTGGCGTGGCGATGAGCTTGCAGGGAAAGTCGTGGCCAATGTGTTCTTCGAAGATTCGACGCGGACACGCGTGAGTTTTTCCATCGCGGCGCAATCACTGGGCGCGAAGGTCGTGGACCTGACGAGCGCGGGGTCATCGGTCGCCAAAGGCGAAACGCTGCTCGACACCGCGTGGACCATCGAAGCGATGGGCGTGGATGCGATGGTGGTTCGCGCTGGACAATCCGGCGCGGCGGAGCTGATTGATGAACACACCCATTGCGCAATCATCAACGCGGGGGATGGCACGCACCAGCATCCGACGCAGGCGCTGACTGATGCGCTGACGATCGGCCGATCGTTTACACGCGAGGATGGGTGGGATCTATCGGGTTTGAAGATTGCGATCGTTGGGGATGTGGTGTCATCGCGCGTGGCGCGGAGCAATGTGGGTTTGTTGAAGGCGCTGGGTGCGGAGGTGGTGTTGGTGGGGCCGCCTTCGATGGTGCCGGGATCGTTGCGTTCGCTTGGGTGCGGATTGACGAGCGACTTTGATTCGGTGCTGGGTGAATGTGATGCCGCGATGATGTTGCGGATTCAGTTCGAGCGCGGCGGCGGTTCGGTCCTCGCATCAACCCGGGAATACCACGCGCGGTTCGGGATGAGCGAGGCGCGTGCGGGTCGGATGAAGGATGGCGCGATCGTGATGCATCCGGGGCCGATGAATCGGGGTGTGGAAATCGCGGCGGCGGTCGCTGACGGCGAACGCTCCGTTGTGCTGGATCAGGTTTCGGGTGGGGTGCTGGTGCGCAAAGCGGCACTGATGCATGCGATAGGCAAGTAGTCGATTGGATGATCGTGCATCATCAAGACTTCAATCAATGATGGGCTGGAACGGAGACCTTTGCAGGCGGGTTGGCCTGGGGTTTTTGGGTCGGGATCCACCAGCGTGTGTGCGGGAAGCGGGTATCGAGGATATCGAAGAGTTCGCGTGGGGTGATGGTGAGGGTTGCGGGCTTGCCGAGGATGTGGGTGATGGTGCCTGAATGGATGATGGGGTTGATCAGGCCTTGTGCGAAGTGTGGTGGAGCGTTATCTTCGGTGGTGGGTGGGGTTGAGATCTGGGCGCAAGAATGCAGGATTCCTGTGCAATCGATCCACCAGATGAGTTGATTTGCAGAGACCATATCCGGACCTTTCAGGGGTGGGATCGGCGGTTCTGGTGAGCGGCTGTAGGGGGATTGGAGAATTGATGCCGGGCGAGCGCAGGGAATGCTTGACCTCAGGGGCGGGATCACTACGATAGTGATCCCAGATCGTGGATTCATTGGATGTACGGTTGATCCGGGGACGTAGCTCAGTTGGTAGAGCGCTTGCATGGCATGCAAGAGGTCGAGAGTTCGAATCTCTTCGTCTCCACTTGTTTCAGGAAGAATAGAGGACGCCGCTGGCATTGAACCAGCGGCGTTTTTTTGATGGTTTGAATCTTTCGCTCGCCTCCCAATCACAAACCTAGCAACAGACTTTGACAGACATTGTCAGAAAATCATTCTTCGATTCGGCACCTTTCATGTATGATTGAGCAACACCATGAACCCGGCCCTGAGCGGGCTGGCTATGTTCTAACCACGCTCAGAGGGAACCACATGAATAACCAAGCATCGCACACGAGTCTGTTTCAATCACGCCCGGCCATCGATCCCAAAGCCAGCGTCCGCGTGATGGCACTGGGATTGGCCCTGTCGATCTCGGGCGCCAGCGCCCAAAGCTACCGCGGGTTTATCTCATCGGCTCAGCAGATGGATGGATTCCGAGCGATCGGGGTCGATCTCGCTGATTTTGACCACGATGGAGATCTGGACGCGGTCATGACGAGGTCCACCGGCGAGCTCCAGCTCTTCCGCAATGACGGATCTGGGCAGTTCACGCCCTGGAACGGGATCACTTTGTCATCCAGCCAGCTGGGGCACCCCGTGGTCGGCGATTTCAACAACGACGGGAACATGGACATCGTTTGTGCGGCCAGAACCTCGGATGTGGTCATGGTCGTCAAAACCAACGCCAACGGCACATTACAATCGCCGCAGGTATTACCCTTTGGAGCGACCCCCTTTGAGGTTGAAGTTGCAGACTTTGATTCCAATGGATTCCTGGATATCGTCGCGATTTCGAGGGAGACCAATGCAGTGAAAGTGTACCTTGGGAACGGGACTTCGTTCCCAACCGTCAGGTCATTTTCCACGAGTCACGGCTCGCTGCTCGGCCAAGAGCCGTTCGGCGTTGCAGCCGGAGATCTCAACAACGACGGCAAGCCCGATATCGTGATCACCCACCTCACTTCACAAGATGTTGGGGTGTACTACGCGTCGGGCAACGGATTCTTCTTCAGCGGCGATTTCGCGTATTACCTGCCTCAACCATCCGCACCGTACGCCGTCGAACTCGTTGATATGAACAACGACGGAGACAAAGACATCGTGTTCTCTCGCGGACTTGGTGATGCGGACATCGTATGGATGAAGAACGGGTACAACGGCGGGGTCGAGACTTTTCCAGATTTTAATGACGGCGTGTGGACGACCAATGTCGGCGGGCGCGTCACTGATATCGCGATCGGTGTTTTTACATGCAACAGCTCGCTCCCCGATGTAGTCGGCGCGAATGAAGGGAATGTTCCTGAGGATATAGACGCCATCGATATACTCACCAATCCAGGGATTGGCGCGCTCACCGCTCGCTCATCAATTCCCAACGATGGCCAAGTCCCGAATAGTGTGGCGACCGGCGACTTTGACAACGATGGCGATATCGATATCTTCGAAGCAGATCTCTACTCGGGTTACCGTGTGCATCTCAACCGGTGCATCGAGACCCCATGCCCGGCTGATCTCACCGACGACCGCATCCTGAATTTTTTGGATGTCTCCGCCTTCCTTGATGCATACGCCGCCAATGACCCCGCCGCGGATATTACAGGCGATGGTGTGTTTAACTTCTTCGATGTGAGCGCGTTCCTTGAAGCCTTTGGCGCAGGTTGTCCATGATCAATAATTGACCCGCTCGCTGACCCGTTCGGAGTGTCATTGAAGGTGGTTGGTATCGCTACTGCCATATCACACGGAGTGGTACGGAATATCTGGACGGGTCAGTATTCCTGAAACACAAGTAATGCAAAGGAATGTCTTATGACTCCAACACCTCGTACATTTTCACATATTGGCCTATCGGTTCCAAACCTCGATGCTGCTGTCAAGTTCTACACAGAAGTTCTAGGGTTTTATGTCATCATGCAGCCTACAGAAATCATCGAGGATGACTCCGATATTGGTCAAATGTGTACCGATGTCTTCGGTGCCGATTGGAAAAAACTACGGATCGCACACCTCGCTACAGCCGATCGGATTGGGTTTGAGCTTTTCGAGTTCGACGGCAACCAACAGCCCGACAAAAATCTAGACTTCCGGAAGCACGGCACCTTTCATTTTGCAATCCAAGACCCCGATGTCGAAGGGCTTCTTGAAAAAATTGTTGCAGCTGGCGGCAGGCAGCGAATGCCAATCCGGGAGTATTTCCCAAATCAAAAGCCATATCGCATGGTGTATGTCGAAGACCCGTTCGGTATCGTTTTCGAGATTTACAGCCACAGTTATGAACTGACCTATTCAGGCGGTGCGTATACCTAAACCTCTCTTCATCAAAGAACCAACTTCAAAGTACAGGCACAAATTTCGAAGTTAGATCGACAATGCTGGCTGACCTGCTAGAGGATGGAAAATTGGGCAACCATGTCTGGGTGATGGTCCATCCTGTAAAATCAAGCTGTTCATGACGATGGCAGTTACTCTACGAAAAGTATGGCCGAGTTTTATTCGCAAAGGCAACGAGCGAAAGCATGACCGGTACTTCTACCAATACCCCGACCACTGTTGCGAGTGCTGCGCCAGAGTGCAACCCAAACAAGCTGATGGCGACTGCTACGGCCAGTTCGAAGAAGTTGGAGGTTCCGATCAACGCTGCTGGAGCGGCAATCGGATGCGGAACTTTCCATAGATAAGACCAGCCATACGCAATCGCAAAGATGCCATAGCTTTGTATCAGTAATGGCACAGCGATCAGGGCTATCACAAGTGGTTGTTCAAGAATAGTCTGCGCCTGAAATCCAAACAACAGCACTACGGTCGCCAGGAGTCCGATGATTGAAAACGGCTCAAGGCGATGTGCGAATCTGTTTAGAGTGTCTCCATCAGGATTTCTTTTGATGAGATAGTGACGGGTGAAGTATCCCGCTGACATAGGAATTACCACATAGAGAACAACAGAGAGCAGTAAGGTTTCCCACGGTACGACAATATCAGTTACGCCGAGTAAAAATGCTGCTATAGGGGCAAAGGCAAACACCATGATGAGATCGTTGATTGAGACCTGCACGAGTGTATAGCTTGGGTCACCACGGGTGAGTTGGCTCCACACGAAGACCATTGCTGTGCAGGGAGCAACGCCGAGCAGAATCATTCCGGCGATGTATTCCTTTGCTGTTTCCGGCTCTATCAAGCCTGCAAAGATATGTTCAAAGAACAAGATGCCTAAAGCTGCCATTGTGAAGGGTTTAATCAACCAGTTGACAACCAGTGTGATGCACAATCCTCGCGGCCTGCTCCCAAGATTTTTCAGGCTGGAAAAATCGACTTGGGTCATCATCGGGTAAATCATCACCCAGATCAGCACTGCAACCACGAAGTTGACATTGGCATATTCGAGTGCGGCTACTTGCTCAAAGAGTGACGGAAAAACATAGCCCAAGCCGACTCCGCCAATGATGCAGAGGCCAACCCACAGACTCAGGTAGCGACCAAAGAAGCCAAGAGGTGAGTTTTTGCTCATTACAGTTACTCCATCCCGATACAACTCTTTGCGATTGTAGGTGTTTTATATGGATTTACTTGTTCTTCTCTGATTTCAGCTTTTCACCCACCCAGCAAAATCTAGTTCATTTGTTATACGAGTCCGTTCCGTGACTGACCTCATCCTGAACTCAGAAATCAATGTTTCAGACTTGGAAGCCGTATGGAAACCGGGCGCGTTCGCTGACCCGCTTTGAGTCCAAACGAATCCAGCACAGTCCCTCCGAATCTTCACTAACAGTATTCAAATGCTGACCGCTGGGTATGTGCCTTGCATGGCATGCAAGAGGTCGAGAGTTCGAATCTCTTCGTCTCTATTTGTTTTCGGATGAAGAAAACGCCGCTGGTGATAAACCAGTGGCGTTTTTGATGGGGTGAGGGGGTTGGTGGATTTGGGATATGGAAGAACGAACAGTTTATGTAGCGGGGTAGTCGGGGAAGTTGATGTCTTGGATGTGGGCTTTGTAGTTGTTGTGTCGTCCGGAGCTGGTTGTATAGAGCGGGCGGTTGACCTGGTCGTAGCTGAGTGTGCGGACGGTTCGTTTGGATTTGTGGAAGTCGTAGCACGATGGGTCGAAGTCGAGACCGAGGAACTCGATCAAGCGTGGAAACTCGTTTTCGGGATCGGCGACGAGGCGTTCGTAGTGGACATCGAGGATCGGGATGTCGAGCGTGGCTTTCCAGTGGTTCATCATGCGGTCGGAGAGGGCCCATGTGTGTGATGCCCAATCAACACGCGAGGTCCATGGGTGCATGTTGTTGTTGAACCCGCCCATATAGCAGCTGATCGCGACATCGCGCGGGTCGCGGATCGCGTGGATGATTTTGGTCTTGGGGAACAGGCGGGCGATGAGCCCGACGAGTTTGTTGTTGCCCAGCGCTTTGTTGACGACGCGCTCAGAGCCATTGGGGGAAACGCTGAGGATGTGCTTGATGTACGCATCGGCGGTTTCTTGCCATGCCGACTGGCCCATCTTCCCGAAGCGTTCGCTTGGCGGGGCGTCCGGCTGATAGTGCTTTGAGAGCTGCATCGCGAAGGTCTCGATTGCGCTGAGCTCGCCGACACCCGAAGCTTTTGGGTGGGCGTCGATAATCTGGTCAATCAGACTCGTGCCCGAGCGGGGCATCCCGGCGACAAACACCGGGACGATGCTCTCGCAGCTGGTGATCGGGAAGTCGGCGGTGTTTTCCTTTGACCAGATCTCGATCAACGCATCAACCTGCTGGGTGTGCAGGTCCGGGTCGTACTCGAGTCGTGTAGGTGCATTGGCGAGTTCGGCGGCTTCCCATGCGAGGTCATACTGCTTGCTGCGGTCGCAGGCTTTCGCTTTGAGATGGTGCAGTCCGGCCTTCGCTTTGTCCTCCGGTATTTTGGCGATCACTTGATCGATGAGTTCGATCGCTTGGGTGTATTCCTTGCGCTGGACGAGAATGCGAGCCCAGATATCCTGAATCTGAGTACTGAATGAAGAGAGATCGCCGTCGTTGCTTTCGACCAGTGGCCGGAGCGTGGACTCGGCGTCGTCAATCCGGCCTGCTTCCTCGAATGCCCCGGCTTTAAAGGCGAGGCACATCTGGTTGTCGGGAGATTTTTTCAGCATCCGATCGATCAATGCGACGCATTCGTCGGTCTTCCCCAGCCCTCGGAGCGCCCGCGCGATGATCAGCTTGGAGGCGTCGCTGGGCTTTGCTCGATCGGCGCGCTTCGCAAACTCGATTGCTTTGGAGGGTTGGCGTTGCTGATCAAAGATCACCGCCATCAGATGGAGTGCGCCCGCGTCGGGTTTTTTTTTCTTGAGGAGGGGTCCAAGGGTTGCTACGGCTTGGGGGTAGTGTTTGGCTTTGACCTGCTTGTGTGCTTTGAGCAGCCGGTCTCGTGTGGAGAGTGGGGGAGTTGTTGCCGGCTTTGAGTTCGGTTGACGCATCGGTTGATGCGTCGGATTGACGCCGCCAACATCCGAGAGAGAAAATGGCTGATCTGAGGGGTTCTTCATAGGGTGTTGAACTTTAGCAATCAAGAAAGACCCCGCCAACAGGGTGGCGGGGTCTTTGTGTATCGAGTTGGTTATGGGATCAAACGCAGGTTATCGTCTGCGACGACCGGCGGCGAGGCCGCCGAGTCCGAGGAGTGCGAGAGCACCGGGTGCTGGGACGACATTGCCGATGATGTCGAGTTGGTATTCACCAGATGTCGGGACGAAGCCGCCAATTCCAGCAACCGTACCGACGCCAAACCCTGCTTCTGCATCGTCTGTGGTGTATTCCCATGCTCCGACGGTTACGGTGTAGTCGCCGGCGGTCAGGAAGATGGTCATGAATGAATCGAGTGAACCCAGAGATCCGTTGGTGTCTGAGCCGGTCGTGTTGTCATCATTGACTTCAACGAGATTGCTGTCGGAAAGCGGGTTGCCGTCATTCTGGAACAACATGATCACCGGGTCGATCCATGTATCGAAAATCTGGTAGGACAGCATATCGAAAGTGACATCTGAATCGGAGAGGACGGTGAAGTTGATGCTGTCGATTTCGACTTGGCCGTAGTTGTAGGCGCCGTAGTTGGCTCCGAAGTCATACGCAAAGTCTGAGGCTTGTACTTCGATCGTTCCGCTGTTGACGATGTCGGCGGCGGCTGCGTTGCTCAGGCCGGCTCCCAAGAGGGCGCCTCCGAATAAGCATTTAGAAACGGTGTTCATCTTTCTTCTCTCTTTCTTGAATGGGAAGGGTTTCTCAGGCCCTAGGTCTCTCTTGATTTCACTCGCCCGAGGGGCGGTGATCCGTAGCATACTACCCCGATTTAATGGCTTTTAATGCATAAAAACCGGAGAATACCTGAGAAGAGTTCGTTTCCAGTTGAGAACAACGCCGTGGGTACTGATCTATGGGCCTTCTTCTGATGGATTGGGGAAATGGGCAGTTTGGGCTTGAACGCTTTGGTCCGATTTTGTATCTGCTGGATCCTTGTTCTACCCGTTTCCATGCGCGTGTTTGGCTTTGCAGGCAAGTGGTTTAAATGGAGATTTCGATTGTTTGAGGTGCGGCCTTGCGGTAGAGTTTGCTTTTATGGAGTTCAGTTTGAAAACGAAATATTTTTCAGTATATAAGAGCGTGCTCATCTGTGCGATCGCTGGGTTTTCACAGGTAGCGGTTGCCGGGGATTTCACCCGCTGGCTTAGCCCGGTGGATGGGAACTGGGAAGCGGGCATTTTTTGGGATACAGGGGTTGTGCCTGGGATCAATGATGATGTCGTTCTTGGACATGCGGGTGGGTACCTCGTCAGTGTCAACTCGTTGTCGTCGGTTGCATCCGTGAGCATCACCAATGAGCATGCCGCATTGGCAATCAGCAACTCGAGTTCACTGTACTTGTACGGCGATGTATTCAATCAAGGAGAGATACTCGTCAGCGATCTAAACGGACCCTCTCCTACCTATTTCTATATACGAGAATCCATGTCGCTAAACGGCGAAGGCATTCTCAGACTCCCGGCGCTCTCGGGGAACTCTCGTATCAACTCGCTTGCCCAAGCGGTGTTGACACATGGACCGATGCACACGATCGAGGGGCAGGGGTTCATCATGTGCAATATTCTGAATCAGGGGACGATCCGATCAAATGTTCCTGGAAAGGAGCTCACATTCTTAGTGAATCCAATACAGAATGAAGGGCGGATCGAAGCGGTCAACCAGGGCATCTTGACCCTGTTCGGATCGGTCGAGCAGTCTGGGTCGGGCATCATCTCAGCAAGCGGTGTCGGATCTGAGATCCGTCTCGGCGGCTCTGTATACAAACGCGGCGTGATCAGCGCAACGGCTGGAGCTGAAGCTGTGGTCATCACAACTAGTGATATTGAAGACATGACGATCGAGGGACGGTTCATCATCAATCCCTTTAGGTCAGTCGAGGTCACTGGGCCGCTGACCAACAATGGAGAGATTGTCCTTGATGAGGTTTTTCAAACGGTACTGGGCTCATTGATCTTTCAGAGCGATTCGTTGATTCAGGGTTCCGGCGAGATTCTTCTCGGCACAGACCATGTCGGTATCATGGCCGCCGTGGATGAGGGCACGATTCTCACCAACGGCTCGGGCCACACGATCAGGGGGAACGGGCGGATTTTGAGCTCACTTGTGAACGACGGATTGATCCATGCTGATGTTTCGGGAGGGAGCCTGAGTGTTGGTGGGAACAGGCCGGTTGTCAACAACTCCATTATTAAGGCATCAAATCAGAGCGCTGTGAATGTTGCGGGTGGAAATCTTGTTCAAGGGATCGACGGCATCGTTCTGGCGGATGGCCCAGATTCAGTTGCCCGCATAAGTGGCGGTGTTTTTGGCGGTCGGGTTCAATCTCTCAATGGCGGCCTGATTGACATTCGTAGCTCCACGGTGCTTGACGGCGTCGAGATCGTTGATGGATCGGAAGTCGTCATCAACTGGCCCACCGAAGTTCGGAACCGGCTTACAAACAACGGCGCTGTCCAGATTGACTCGAGTCACCGGATAAATGCCTTGAGCAACACTCTTCTGGACGGTTCTGGAGAAGTGAATCTGATCAGTCCTTGGGCAAGCATCCACACGGCTCCGGGTGCAAGTTTGATTCAGGCTTCTGATCACACCATTCGCGGGCACGGCGTTGTGAGCGGTTCGTTGGTGAACAATGGGCGTATCGTGGCCGATGCTGCAGGGCAGACTCTGGAGCTGTCATTCTATTACAAGTCAAACAATGGGAGCATCGAAGCGGTGAACGGTGGGACGCTGTATTTTGAAGAGATCCATATTGATCAGGGTGCATCGGGAGTGATCGGGGCGACGGGCAAGGGCAGCGTCCTTCGTCTTGATGATGTTGAGATCACGGGTGGAACGCTGGCGGTGGCTGATGGAGGCATCTTCGAGTATGGCGATGCGTCAACCTTTGGTGGTGTGACTCTCCATGGAGAGCTGGATCTGGTGAACACGACGCTGACTGTTTCGGACTCGCTCACCAATCAGGGACGAATCACAGTTCGAAGGGATGAGGATCTTCCTGGAATCTTGCCCAAGATCCGGTTTGTGAGCGAGGAAATTTTGTTGGATGGTGTTGGTGCTGTCGTGCTCGACGATGTACAGACAGATAGCCCGCTGATCGAAACAGTGAATGATGGGGTCATCATCAATGGCGTTGGGCACACGATTGAAGGACGGGGGCGTATCGCCGCCCTCTTAGAGAATGGTGGTCTGCTGAGCGCGAATGTTCCTGGTGGGCGGCTCAGCATTACGGGGAGCAGCGCGTGGAGCGGGGTCAGAACGGTGAATGACTCGGTTGTTGAGGCCATCAATGGTGCGGAGTTGCATATTGATTCGATGACGCAAACTGCGAACGGAGTCATCCGTTCTGATGGGGCGGGTTCGGTTGTTTCTATGAATGGTTCGTTTGTGCTTGGCCGTCTTGAATCTACCAACGGCGGGTTGGTATCGGTGGACTCTGAATGCACCCTTACGAGCGTCGCAATGCAAGCTCAGATTCAGATACAGAGCGGGGTCCGCATGAAAATGCTCGGGGACATCACGAACAATGGTGTCATCGAGGTCAACCCGCTCGCGGGAGATGAAATCACAACTCTTCAGTGGGGGAGCTGGGCCAATCCGCAGATGTCCATCGGTGGGGAGGGTGTCATTCGGTTGGCTGCTCCCGGTGATCGGGCTCGTATTTTCGGGCTTGATGGGGTTGAATGCGAACTGGGTCCGAACCAGCGGCTTGAGGGGGTTGGGCAGATCAGCATGAGCCTGTTCCATGCGGGGACGATTGCTCCCGGGCTCGGGATTGGGACGATGACCGCTGTGCGTCCCGTTGAATTTTTGCCCACCGCTCGGTTCGAGGCTGAAATCGCTGCGGATTCAAACGATCTGTTTGAGAGCACGCAGTCGGTTGTGCTTGATGGTGTTCTCAATGTTGACTTGGTTGATGGATTTTCAAACTCAACTGGTTACTGGGCACGAACGATTCTCTCTGCATCATCAATCACGGGTGAGTTTACGGAGATTCATATTCCTGAGGCCGCGGAAGGCTTTCGTACACGGTACTACAACACGGGCACTGAGTTCGTGGTAGGGCAAGGGTGCCTTTCGGATTTGAGCTTTGATGGCAGCCTGAACTTCTTGGATGTTGCTGCGTTTCTTGTTCTCTTCGGGGAATTGGATGCAGATGCCGATCTGAATGATGATGGGCAATGGAACTTCATTGACATCTCATTGTTCCTGCAGGATTTAAGCGGTGGGTGTGCGATCTAGTTTTCTTCGGATGATTGCTCTTGGTCGGTTGATGTCTTTGGGTCATTGTTTGATTTTTTTACAGGGTTCAAAAATTATGGATATTCGAAATCTCTATTCAAAGTTATTTGCGGTGGCTGTTGTACTCGGTAGCTTTCAGGCAACCGCGCAAGACTCGTGCGCCGGATCTGATCTCTTCCAAACTCAGGAGCGGATATCCAGCGGAGATCTTCCTCGAACTATTCAGACCGAAGATATCAATGGGGATGGGTTTCTTGATTTGGTGGTGCTCAATGATGGCGTGCAAACTGGTGATCGGAGTTTGGCGGTTGTGCTTGGTTTGGGTGGAGGGGGCTTTGCAGACCCGGTGTTTTATATCCTTGAGAGCTCTGATGTTATCGAGTTTGAAATTCGGGATATGGATTCTGACGGCGATTTTGATGTTGTCGTTTTGAGTGAATCCTTTGTGTTGATATTCCTCAACGATGGCCAGGGCGGATTGTCGGAGCCGGTGTATTCATCCTTTGGTCCCGGAATCGATTGGCGAGCGAGACGATTCGCTGTCGGGGATGTGAACAATGACGGGAATCTTGATGTTGTCACTTCCATGCTGGGGACTTCGCCCAATGGTTTGGAATGGGTGGGGGTGTTTTTGTTTGGTGATGATCTGGCGTATGAAACTCGCACTGGGTTCGATGTTTCGGGGAGTTCGGTCACGCCGTCGGGTATTTCTTTAGGGGATCTCGACGGTGACGGCGATCTTGATATGGTTGTCGCAAACAGGAATGACAACAGTGTGGGTGTTCGGTACAACGATGGGAGTGGGGGGTTCAGCGGAGAGAAGGTGTATGCGATTGAAGGCGGCATATTTAGTAATGCAAGCCCGATCGATGTTGAACTGGCGGATATCGATGGGGACGATGATCTTGATATTCTTGTCGCGAACAGTAACAGTGGGTATGTGAGTGTCCTTGAGAACTTTGGAAGCGGGGTCTTTCTCCCGCCTTTGTACTACCGGGTGTTGAACGGATTGTTGCTCGGTGTGCGGGTTGCTGATTTCGATCAGGATGGGAGTCTTGATCTGGTCACTGCGAACGGGTCGAATCGTGATCCGAGTATCTTATTCAACAGTGGTGACGGTACATTTGAAGATTCGATTATCCCAGCGGCGACCGAGGGGTCATTCGATATCGCGGTCGGAGATTTCGATCAAGATGGAGACATTGATATTGCATCTTTAAGCCGATTGAATCAGGAAACAACGGTGCTGTTCAATAGGGGGAACGGGACCTTTGAGTCAGAGTTCAGGACAGCGGTTGGGGATGGGCCGAGAAAAATGTCGGTTGGTGATTTCAACGGTGACGGCGTGCCTGATCTTGTCGTATGCAACGACCAGAGTGATGATGTGAGTGTCCTGCTCGGGATGGCAAATGGAAGGTTTGAGGAGGAGTTGCGATATCCTGTTGGCAATGGACCGACTGATGTGTATGTTGGGGACATCGATAACGATTCCGATATTGATCTTGTCGTGTGCAACTTGTACAGCAGCGATGCGAGTGTGCTCCTGAACAATGGCGACGGCACATTCGGGATGCAAACTACTTACTCGGCAGGCGATGATCCGCAGGGCATTGTTCTGGGCGATCTCGATCAGGATGGCGATCTGGATATGATTGTTTCTCGGAACGGTTCGGGCTTCGGGCTGAGCATGTTTCTTGGAAATGGTGATGGTACATTTCAGCAATACACCACGATCGGCACGGGCGACGATTATTGGGGAATCACGCTCGGAGATGTTACCAACAACGGCATTCTCGACATTGTCGTTACGAATGGAACTGAGGATGACATGAGTGTCTTCCATGGGAATGGGGATGCCACCTTTGGGCCTGAGATACACTTTAATTCAGAAGATACCCCGACCGATGTTGAGCTGGGGGATATTGATAACGATGGGTTCCTTGATGTGATTGTCTCGACGGGAAGCGTTGATAGTGTGAATGTGATTCTGAACCGTGGGGATGGGACCTTCTTTTACAAGGGTCACATCGAGCTTGTAGGGCGAGCGGTTGATATCGCAACCGGTGATCTTGATCATGATGGCGATCTTGATATTGTCGCGGTTTCAAATCAGAAGTATGCAAGCCTGTTGCTCAATCGGGGCGACGGGATCTTTGAGCCAGAGATTCGGGTTCGTTTGGGTGACGCTCATTCAGGAGTGGTGCTGGCGGACTTTGATGCCGATGGAGATCTTGACTTTGGTGTGTCAAACTACAACCTTGGTGATATCAGCGTCATGCTGAATCAGTGCGATCCGGCGATTTGTGTCGCTGATCTGACGAATGATGGAGTGCTCAACTTCCTTGATGTCTCAGCATTTTTGGTTGCGTTCGGGAATCAGGATCCGGTTGCTGAGTTTTCTGGTGATGAGTTTATCAATTTCCTTGATGTCTCAGCATTCCTTCAGGCCTTTGGTGCTGGATGCCCGTGATGGATCGCGGACTCCTTTGCTGATCCGCTTTGTGTCCTCATGGGTCTATGAGAGTCCTTTTGAACTCCGAGCAACCGTCTTTGGATCGGTGGTTTTTGTCCAGGAAGGCGTTTGGAGTGCTTGATAGTGGTTTGGTATGCGTATTGATTTCAAGTTTGAATTCGCTAAACTCATGGTCGGTATGACTCGATCTCGTTTCACATTCTGGATGACTTGGGTTCTCATTGCCGCTCAGGCGTGTGTGCTTGCTGTCGGATATGGGCGAGTGGTGATGTGCTATGACGAGAACGGGACTTCCCACATCGAGATCATCGACGAGAAGTCGTGTTCGCCTCGGGTTGACGAGGGCTGTACCCAGCCGGTTTCGACACAGACTGATGCACAGACCTTGACGGACTGCTCCGACTTTGCGTGTGTAGATGAGCCGTTTGGTTTATTGGCAACACTTCCCGTTGTTCGTACAACGGATAATGGCAAGCAACTTGATGTCCAACCGAATCCATCGCTGGTCATTGTTTCTTGGTTGCTCAAGCAGAATCCGATCGATGCGCAGGTCTCTTCTGCGAGTCTGAACGATCAGTACGCGATGGATGCGTTTCATCGCTCGAACCGATCAACTGTTTTAGTGCTGTAAATCCCTTGAGATTGTTCGTGATATCGATGCCACATCCGTGGCGGTCTATCTGTATACACATTCTCAAGGATTTCAAATGAACACACTACATTGGTTCCTGCCCATACTCGGGACAGGACTGGTTGCCGGTTGCGCGGGGCCGCTGGATCAACGGTGGGAGAACCCCACTTATCAAACGCAGCAAAGCCGGTATATGGAGCGTGATCTTCGCGTCGCGGACGCTCCGGTATCGGATCAGTCGTCCCCGGCCATTGGATTTGACTCACTCGATGCGCTGAGTGTCGAGGATGCCATTCGGCTCGCGATCGAACACAACCCTCGGCTTCGCGCTGCAGGCTACCGCGTCGATGCGGCGTCGGGGCGCGTACTGCAAGCCGGGCTGTATCCCAACCCGTCGTTGAGTTTCAGTGGCGAGTCCATCGGCGCGGATGCCGGTGGTGGCGGGGAAACCGCGTATGTGATCGAGCAGGAGATTGTGCTTGGGGGCAAGCTCCGCCGGGCGCGGGATGTCGCAGAATCAGATCGGCACGCGGCACAAGCGGAGTTTGTCGCGCAGGAGTTCGCGCTGGCGACGAAAGTCTCGCGTGCGTACTTCAGCGTGGTGACAGCTCGCACCCAGCTCGCGGACCGGCAAGGACTCGCGGGTCTTTCATCGGATCTTCTTGAAGCGGTGCGGGCGCGGGTGGATGCCGGGTCGGCGACTGAAACCGATCGGCTCCGGGCCGAGGTTGTGCATGAACAGGCGCAGATCAGTCTTGAAGCGGCTCGGTACGCTGCGAAGTCTGCGTTGCAATCGCTTGCATCAGCGATCGGGGTTGAGGAGATGACGGAACTGCCGTTGAGTTCATCGGTGGATCGGTTTCCTGAGCTTCCCGCGTACGAGCAGATCGTGTCGTCCACGCTGGAAGCGAACAGCCGAATGTCGATGGCGCGGATTTCGGTTGTGCGTGCGCGTCAGGCGCACAAGCTTGCGCAGGCGAACTCAACACCGATGCTCACCGCATCGGTTGGGCCTCGCTATTCGGATATCGATGGCGAGACGACCGTGGATGTTGGCTTGAATCTTGAGATCCCGCTCTTTGATCGGAACCAGGGCGAGATCGGGGCGATGCTTTCAGAGCGGTTGTCCGCGTCGGCAGAACTCCGGAATGTCCAGCTTGAGCTGCTTGCGGAGGTTGCCGATGCGTGGTCGGTGTACCAGTCTTCGTTCTCTGCCGTCGAGCGGTATCAGCAGCAGCTTCTTCCAAAGGCGGAGCGGACGCTGGACCTCACGCGCCAAGCGTACCAGAGCGGGAAAGCGGATTATCTCCGGCTCCTCGATGCTCAGCAGGTCTTGATTGAATCTCGTCTTTCGTATGTCAACGCCGCCGAGCAGCTGCATTCAGCGGCGGCGTTGCTCAATGAACTGTCACACACACACGCCCAATGGCGGAATCCTCGCGATGAGGATCAGGCCAACTCGGAGGTGAACCCATGAAATCACAGAATGTATTTGTATTGCTTGTCCTTGCATCCATGATGACCGCGTTCGGCGGGTGTGGAGGCGGTGGGCATGACGAGCACGACTCGGATGGACACGCGGCTGAGGAAGCCGGGGGTGGGCACAGTGATGAACACGGCGATGAACACGGCGATGAACACGGTGATGAACATGGGGACGAGCACGGGGACGATGTGGTCTCGCTCACCGATGCACAACTCTTGGCATCGGGGGTGGTGATCGAGCCACTGGGCGGGGGCGAAATCGCGACGCACATTATGCTCCCGGCGGAGGTCGGGTTGAATCAGGACACGGTGCTGCATGTCACGCCTCGGGTGACGGGGATTGTGTCAGAGGTGCAGGGGTTTCTTGGGCAAGAGGTTGAAGAACGCGAGCTGCTCGCGGTGATCGAGAGCCCGGAGCTTGGGGAAGCGAAGATCCACTTCCTCCAGATGATCCAGGAGCAATCGATCACGGACGCTGAGCTTGCTCGTCAAGAAACGATCAGCGCGAACACGAAAAAACTCCTTGCGTTGCTCAGTCAAGACCCGACGCCGACGGAACTCCGGACGCAAGCGGATTCACTCCGGATCGGGATCAACAAGGGACGATTGCTTTCCGCGTACGCGCAGATGAAGGCGGGGAGCGCGAACTACGACCGGGAACGCGGGCTCAACGACAAGGGGTTGTCAACACAAGCGGACCTCCTCGCATCACAAGAGATGTTCTACACCGCACAAGCGGAATACATGGCGGCGTATGAAGACATCGAGTTCTCCTACCTGCTCACACTCCAAGGGGCGCAGCAATCGGCGATGGTTGCTTCCTCGCGTGTGGACAACGCCGAGCGCCGACTGCATCTTCTTGGACTCACGCAAGCGGGTGTCGAGCGGATCACGACCGAAGACGATGCGGACATCGCACGCTACGAACTCACGGCTCCGCGCAAGGGGCAGATCGTCGTCAAGCACATCGCGCCGGGTGAACGGGTCGGTCCTGATGAACCGGTGTACACGATTGCGGACCTGAGCACGGTTTGGCTGAATATCGCGGTGTACGCGCAGTACTCCGATGCGATCCAGCAAGGGCAGCGGGTGACGGTCCGTGTTGGCGATCGGACCGCTTCGGGCGTTGTGGAGTATGTCAGTTCGATGATTGAGGAGTCGTCAAGGACGATCGGCGCTCGGGTTGTGCTTGAAAATCCAAACCGGTCATGGCGACCCGGTGAGTTTGTCACCGTTCGGGTTGAGACTGAGAAGTCGTTTGCTGATCGGATTGTTCCGATCGATGCGATCCAGACCTTCGAAGGGCACGAGGTGGTCTTTATCCAAGATGAAGACGGCATCGAGCCTGTGCAGGTGACGACCGGACGCAGGAACGACCAGTTTGTTGAGCTGATCGGCGATGACATCGCCCTCGGCACACCGGTTGTTGTGGTCAACAGCTTTCTCATCAAAGCCGAGCTCGGGAAGAGCGCGGCTGGGCACGACCACTAAAGGAGGACGAGATGCTCGAACGAATTATTGAGTTTTCAATCCGTCAACGGGTCCTCGTGCTCTTGGCGACCATCGCGACTGCAGGAATCGGTATCTACAGCTTCACGAAGCTCCCGATTGATGCGGTGCCTGACATTACCAATGTGCAGGTGCAGATCAATACGAATGTCCCCGCGCTGTCGCCGGTGGAGGTGGAACAGCAGATCACCTTCCCGATCGAATGGTCGATGGGTGGGCTCCCAAAAGTCGAGCAGGTTCGATCCATCTCGAGGTACGGTCTCTCGCAGGTGACCGTGGTCTTTGAGGACGGGGTCGATATCTACTGGGCGCGTCAGCTCGTCGGTGAGCGATTAACCGAGGCGCGTGAGTCGCTGCCCGCAGGTCTTGCCGATCCGCAGATGGGACCGGTCTCGACCGGGCTGGGCGAGATTTATATGTGGTCGGTCGAAGCAACCGGACCCAAGCCCGACGGCACTGAATACACACAGCAAGATCTCCGAACGGTGCAAGACTGGATCATCCGCCCGCAGCTGCGGACGGTCGATGGGGTCACGGAGGTCAACAGCATCGGGGGGTACGAGAAGCAGTACCACATCAATCCGGACATGGCCAAGCTCATGTCGCACGGACTGACGCTCCGCGATTTGATGCAAGCGATTGCGGAGAACAACGCGAACGCGGGTGGTGGGTACATCGAGCACGCCGGGGAGGCGTACCTTGTTCGTTCGACGGGGTTGATTGAAAGCGTGGAGGACATCGAGCGCATCAAGGTCAAGAGTATCGACGGCGTGGCGGTGTATGTCCGTGATGTGTCCGAGATTGTGATCGGTAAGGAACTCCGTACCGGCGCGGGCACGCATGATGGTCGAGAGGTGGTCATCGGGACATCGATGATGCTGCTGGGCGCGAACAGCCGGACGGTTTCAGAGGGCGTTCACGCGCGGATGGGCGAGATCCAGAAGACCCTTCCTGAGAATATTGAAGTCAAGACGCTGTATAACCGGACCTATCTGGTTGATGCGACGCTCCACACGATCGAGAAGAACCTCGTCGAGGGCGCGATCTTGGTGATCGTGATTCTTCTGCTCTTGCTGGGGAACTTCCGCGCCGCGTTGATTGTTGCGTGCGCGATCCCGCTGTCGATGCTTCTTGCGGTCACGGGGATGGTCGAGAACAAGGTGAGTGCGAACTTGCTGAGTCTTGGGGCCGTGGACTTTGGGATTATTGTCGATGGTGCGGTGGTGTTTGTTGAAAACATTGTTCGGCGCGCCTCCGAAGAGCAGGAAAAGAAATCTCGGCGACTGACCAACGAGGAACGGCTGGCGGTGATTGCCGATGCGGGCAAGCAGGTCGCTAAGCCCACGCTGTTCGGAATTCTGATCATCATGATCGTGTATCTCCCGATCCTGACGCTAACGGGGATCGAGGGCAAGATGTTCAGGCCCATGTCGCTTGTGGTGCTGATGGCGCTTACGGGTGCGTTGGTGTTGACCTTCACCTTCGTTCCCGCGGCGTGCGCTGTCTTTCTACGCGGTCGATTCTCTGAGAAAGAGAGCTTCGTGATCCGCGCGGTCAAATCGTTGTATCGACCGGCACTCGGCACCGCGATCCGGATGCGATGGATCACAACGGGGGTTGCGGTGGTGATCCTTGTCTTCTCGGGGTTGATCGCAACGCGGCTCGGCAGCGAGTTTGTGCCTCAGCTCGGCGAAGGGGCGCTGGCGATTCAGCCCGCGCGGATTCCGAGCATCGGGATCACGACGAGTATCGAGATGCAGAAAGACCTCGAGCGTGCACTCGCAGACGAGTTCCCCGACGAGATCCAGAGCATCTTCGCGCGGACCGGGACCGCGGAGGTCGCGACGGATCCGATGGGGCCCAATGTCAGCGACACCTATCTGATGCTGTATCCGCGCGATCAATGGACCAGAGCGGATACGCAGGAGGAGCTTGCCGAAGAAATCGAAGCGTTTATCAGCACGATCCCGGGTCAGAACTTCGAGATTTCACAGCCGATCGAGCTCCGGTTCAACGAGCTCATCAGCGGCGTGCGCAGTGACCTTGCGGTTAAAGTCTTCGGCGATGATCTGGATCTGTTGCTTCAATCCGGCAACGAGATCGCCGCGGTGCTCAGTCAGGTGCAGGGCGCTTCGGATGTCAAGGTCGAACAAGTCAGCGGGCTCTCGGTGCTCACGATTGATATTGATCGCGAGAAGATCGCACGCTATGGACTCAATGTGAGCGATGTGCAAGATGTCGTGTCCATCGCGTTCGGCGGCGAGGAAGCGGGAACACTCTATCAGGGTGATCGCCGATTCCCGATCGTCGTTCGTTTGCCTGAGGAGATCCGGGGAAAGGTGGACCTGGTTCGTCAGGTGCCTATCCCGCTTCCAGAGCACATCGATTCTGGTGAGATGATGGCTGATGAACTGATGACCAATCCATCGTCCTCAATCCGATACATCCCGCTCGAAGCGGTTGCCAATGTGCAGATCGCCGAAGGTCCGAATCAGATCAGCCGAGAGAATGCCAAACGGCGGATCGTGGTGCAAGCCAACATCCGTGGGCGAGACATGGGCTCATTTGTAGCCGAAGCACAAGAGATGCTTGGTGCACAGGTGACACTCCCCGAGGGATACTTCGTCACCTGGGGCGGACAGTTTGAGAACCTGGCCAAAGCACGGAAACGATTGCTGATTGTGGTTCCGGTGGCGCTCTCGCTCATCTTTGTCATGCTCTTTACAGCGTTCGGGAATGTTCGTCATGCCGTGCTTGTGTACACCGGTGTCCCGCTCGCGCTGACGGGTGGGATTCTTGGGTTGTGGCTGCGCGGGATGCCATTCAGTATCAGCGCCGGGGTTGGATTTATTGCGCTCTCGGGTGTCGCGGTGCTCAACGGGGTTGTGATGATCACCTTTATTAACGAGCTCGCGGAGTCCGGGAAATCGACGCTCGATGCGGTGATTGATGGGAGTCTGTCGCGTCTGCGTCCGGTGTTGATGACGGCGCTGGTCGCGTCGCTCGGTTTCGTCCCCATGGCACTCAATACGGGGATGGGCGCGGAGGTGCAGCGTCCGCTGGCGACGGTGGTCATCGGTGGTCTGGTGAGCTCGACGATCCTGACCTTGTTCGTGCTCCCGACGCTCTACTCATGGTTCGGAGGGCGGAAGTCATGAGCGGGTCTTGAGCTCAGGGATCGATGTGTTCAGAAACGCGATGGTCGCATTGGCGGCGCACATGGGTGCGCCGCTTGTTTGGGATTCGCGAGCTATTTGATGGCCGCGTATGCTTCGAGTGCTTTGATGCGGGCTTGTGCGTGGTTTACGACGGGGTGGGGGTAGTGCTCGCCGAGCGTGATTCCGGCGCTGAGCAGTTCGATAGGCGATGCTTCCCATGGTTCATGGATCAACGGGTTTGGGAGTTGCGCGAGTTCTGGAATCCATGTTCGGACATACGCGCCCTGCGGATCAAACTTCTTGCCTTGGCTGATCGGGTTGAAAACCCTGAAGTATGGTGCTGCATCGGCTCCGCACCCGGCGGTCCATTGCCAACCGAAGTTATTGTTGGCGAGGTCCGCATCGACGAGGGTATCCCAGAACCAAGCAGCTCCATCCTTCCACGAGATCAAGAGGTCTTTGCATAAGAACGAGGCGACGATCATCCTCGCGCGGTTGGGCATCCAACCTTGCGCCCATAGCTGGCGCATCGCGGCGTCGACGATGGGGTATCCGGTCATGCCACGCTTCCATTTTGAGAAGTACTCGTCATTGGGGACCCATGGGAACGCGTCGAACTGTGGCCGGAATGATTGGTGAATCGTGTGCGGAAAATGATTCATGAGATGAATCGCAAAGTCATGCCACCCGAGTTGTCGGAGGTATGCGGCGATGCCGGGGTTAGTGTTTGATCCCGAAACTGTTGAGAGTGTGCTCCACATTCGGCGGACAGAGAGTTCCCCGAAATGGATCGGCGCGGAGAGGGCGGACCAGCCCGGCTCATTGAGTTGGTCGCGGGTCAGGTGGTAGTGGTCGATTTTTGTGTCAATGAACTGTTTGAACGACACCATTGCGTTGGGCTCGCCGGGTAACCAGCGGTCTCGGAATCCAGATGCCCAGTCGATGGTGTCGAGCAGCCCCAGTTTACTGAGATCGGTATGGCGGGGTGTGGTTCGAGGCGGAGAAATGCGTTCTGGCGGGTTGGCCGGCTCATCAATCGGGGTCTGGTATGCCCGGTTCCAGAACGGGGTGAAGACTTGGTACGGCTTTGCAGCAGCGGTGAGCACGGAACCGACGGGCCAAAGGAGATCGGGTTGGAATCGGACAAGTTCGATACCGGATCGATGGAGTTGGTCGTCGAGCGAGTCATCTTGTGATTGCACGCGTGGATCGGTTGATTCGTGCATAGCCACTTGATCGGCACCAACTTCATCGCAGAGTTCTTTGAGCACGATCTTCGGATCCCCAACACGGAATATGAGCGGAGATCCCAAGGCGTTGAGTGTTTCGGAGAGGGCTTGCAAGGAATGGTGCAGCCACCATTTAGAAGCTTGGCCGGTTCCGTTGTTGAACTCTGTGTCCGTGTCTGTATCTGTATCGTGAATGTAGACCGGGACCACCGGTCCTCGCTTGGCAGCGTGGAGTAATGGTTGATGGTCGTCGGTTCTCAGATCAAGGCGGTACCAGACGACGGTTGTGGGGTTGGAGTTCGCGGCAGTGTCCATGACGGATCTTAGCGATTCCGAACAGCTGGTGACTTATGTGCGTGATCCTGAACTCTCCGCGAGTACGCGGGATGGATTGATCAGGGGCGGGGTTCGAGACGGGCGAGACGGGCGGCTGCGAAATCGATCTCGTGGATATTGATTGCTCCACTCTGGGCGCAGCGGGTGTAGCACTCTTTGGCCAGTTCTGTTTCGTGGTTGAGTTGGTGGAAAACACCGATGTAGTACAGCGCTTCGATCCTGCTCGATTCATTTGAGGCCATGGCGAGGAGTTGGTCGGGGCTGATCCGGTTTTCGAAGAGTTCGACGATCGAGGCGATCCATGAATCGGGTTGCGCGTCAGCGCGGGCCTTCGCGAGAATCTGCACGCCGTTGGGATCATCATGCAGCAGCATCAGCAGTCCCGACCATACCTGCGCGTAGGGCGCGACCTGCGGATGTTTCTCGGCTTGTGCGTAGTCTTCGAGTGCGAGTGAGTCTTCTCCAATGAGTTCGTAGACCATCCCGCGTCGCATACGAGCGAGATTCGCATTGTCCCCGAGAGCGACCCAGTGTGTGAGGTCCGCGATGGATTCTTGATATCGGTTGATACGAAGGAATGACATCGCTCGGTATTCGTAGCTGCCGTAGAAGTTGGGGAGCATCGCGATGGAGTTGTCGAAGGATTCGATGGCCTCTTCGTACCGGCCTGCGTGGAAGAAGAGTCCGCCTCTGAGTCGGTGGACGGTTTCTTCATTGGGTTGGATTGATTCACAGGTGTCCAGGTCTGCGAGCGCTTTATCCCATTCTTTGAGCATGAGATAAGTAGAGACGCGTCGTTGGTATCCTCGGATCTGGTTGGGTTCTAGTGAGATTAGCGTGTTGGCGTCTTTGAGTGACGCGTCGTAGTCTTGGAGGAGCCAGTAGAGTTGTCCGCGCTCGACATAGATATCGCCGTTACTCGGGTCGATTTCGATGGCTGCTGCAAAGTCGTTGAGTGCTTCGGTGGGTCGGTTGGTCGAGGTGTAGGCACGGGCGCGGACCATGTACGCTCCGGCGTAGTTCGGATCGAGCTTGATGGTCTGATTGGCATCGGCGATGGTCCGGGCGTGCAGACCGAGATACGAATACGCGACGGCGCGGTCGTACCACCAGTCGCTGTTGTACGCGTACCGGTCGATCGCATCGGTGAGTGCTTCGACGGCTTTGCCGTACATTCCCAGCTGATAAAACGAGAGGCCCCGGAGTGCGTGGACACGATGCCCGCCGTGACCACGATCAATCGCGGTGTCGAGGAGTTCAAGGGCTTGCTGGTAGTCTCCAGCGAATCCGACCCTGAGCGCTTTTTCGACGATCGCGGTGGTGAGTGTTGGATCCAGTTTGATCGATTGGTCGAGCAGCTCAATGGCTTTGGATTGGCTTGGTTCAACGCAGGATTTCAGGCATAGAAGTTCTGCGGATCCCGGATTGATTCGTTCGATTTCGGTGATGTAGCCGCCGACAAGTGCTGAGACTTGGATAGAACTGTTCGAAATATTGTTGTGCGATTCTGCCAGGTGTGGTCCGTCGTGTTTGTTGTTCGAGTGGGTGCCGTGATCGGTATGCATCGCCATGCCGTGGATGAAGCGGGATTTCCAGTCGGACGGATCACGCGCGATGGCTTCAGCGAGGAGTTCGTTGGATGCGTCGGATTCACCCATCCGGTGGAGTGCAATCGCTTTGGCATGGATCGCGCTCTGGAAGTTTGGGATGATTTCCATTGCTTTGTCTGCATTGGCGATCGCTTCTTCAAAGCGTTCATCAGCGATCAGACTCTGTGCTTGGCGGGTGAGGTTGTCGGATCGTTCGAGCGCAGCGGTATCAATCGCTTGTTGGGCGCTGTTGTGTGCGGACATGATCCGCAGATACTGCATGCCTGCGGTTCCCGCAAGAGCGATGGATGCGACGGAGAGTGCTGTGGTGAGTTTGCGGCGCTTGACAAACCGAACCATCCGCTCGGGGGCTGTCTGCCGGCGAGCGTGAATCGGCATATCCAGCGCCCACCTGCGGAGATCGTCGGCGAACTCCGCGGCGGACGCGTACCGGTCCTTGCGGTCGCGGGAGATCGCTTTGAGGCACACGGTTTCAAGCTCGGTTGGGATCTGGCGGACATATCGCGATGGTGGGACGATGTCGTTGTTCTGGATCTGATGGACAATCTGGCGATCGTCGGACGCGGAGAAGACGGGTCTGAACGCGAGCATCTCGTAGAGGGTCGCGCCCAGCGCGTAGACATCGACGAGGTGGAGATCGATTCGGGATTGTTTGATGTCTGCTGAGAACTGTTCGGGCGCCATGTAGCGCGCGGTGCCAAGGAGGGAGTTGGACGCGGTGATGCCTTGGATTCCGGTTGGACGCGCGAGACCGAAATCGGAGATCATGAGTCGACCGTCTTTGGTGAGCAGCAGGTTGGAGGGTTTGATGTCCCGGTGGATGACGCCGTGATCGTGGGCGTACTGCATCGCGTCGGCGACTTCGGAGATCCAGTGGGCGACCTTTCGGTAGTACGCGAGCCCGACCTCTGGGACTCCGGTTTTGTTTTTGAGCCGTGTTGAGGATCGGCTGATTGATCGCGTGGTGTTTGAGGTGTCGGGTCCGACGACGCAGTCGACCGCGCCGGTGTCTTCGATCTCGGTGAGGATGGCGCGGAGGGATCGGCCGTCGATGAGCTGCATGGTGTAGTACATGGTGCCGTCGGCTTCGCCGAAGTCGTAGACGGAGATGATGTTGGTGTGGTCGAGTCCCGCGGCGAGTTCCGCTTCTCTGCGGAAGCGGGCTTTGAACTCGGGACGGACGACCCCGATGAGCGCGGGGAGGACCTTGATCGCGACCATCCGGTGGAGCTTGGGTTGCTCGGCTTTGTACACGATGCCCATCCCGCCGCGTCCGATCTCGCGGATGAGGTTGTACTCTGGAAGGATCGTGGAGAGGCGGTGGAGGGGGTCTTCGATCGAGACGGTGGTCTGCTCGCGGACCTCGGTTGCCCAGTGGAGATCGGATTCGAGGGTTGCTTGTTGCCCGATGGATTCGGCGCGGCGCCGGCAGGATTCACAGGAATCCAGGTGGTCAGCGAGTTCTTGGAGTTGTTCTTCCGTCGCATCGGAGAGCAAGAGCTGCTCGATCGTCTCGGTGCTTGGGCAGGATGTGTCTGTTTTTTTCATATGCGATTGTTATTCGTGGTCATTCTCAAGCCGAGCTTCTGGGTCGGCGTTGATCATCCCGAGTATAGATGCTTCGGTATCCAGATCGCGGTCGAGCTGGAGCGCTTTATCTCGGATGCGGTTGAGGATGACATGCCGGGTGACATAGACATTCCCGGTGGTCATGTTCATTTCCTCAGCAACCTGCTTGGCGGGCATGCCGTTGAGCGCGTATTTCTTGAACGCTTCCATTTTGCGTGGGGAGACATCCTTGGCGACCTGATCCAGACACCAGAGGAGGTCTTGGATGCGCCACTCCTGAACCCAGAGATCGTCGATTGAGGGTTCATCGCAGGCTTTGTTGCGGATGTGGTCGGTGTTCGCGTTGGGCATCGACCGTTTGCGCCAGAGTGCTTTGATCTTGTTCTCGGCGATGGTCTGTACCCAGTTGCGGAACTTGCCCCGGTCGCGGTCGTATTCGAAGTCGCCAATATGCGCGGAGATCGAGATCATGGTTTGCTGCACGATGTCGTCGGCGTCCTCATGCGCCAGCCCTCTCATCCGGGAGACGCGGTAGATCGCGGGGGTGTAGCGTTCAAAGAACTCGCGCCACGCGGCTTGGCCGTGGGGTCCATTGGAGAGCGTGTCGAGCAACGAGACTCGGGTTTCAGGGAACTTCGTAGAACGGATCACCGGGATACCTCTTGGAGCAGCGTCAGAAGCTGGATTGATCCAGTCTGGCTTTGGCAATGGTACACGATCTTCACGGTTCTTCATAGCGATTTTCCGAGCAGGTTTTCGACTTGATCTCTCTGCAGAACAATCGCAAAGGGGACCCCGTCGTCTGCTCTATGCGAGCCAACCCTCATTTCTTACTCGAAATCGGGGAGAGAACATCAAAAAGATGGACTCGTTCGATTGATACGAAAGATTCGCGGGTTTGGCGCATATTCGGTGTAGGGACCGGTCCGGGGCTGGTCTCTGTTGAACATTTCGTACACGACAGACGACTTTGATTTGGAGCGATCGATGAAGCAGTTCTTGAGTAGTCCACGAACCGGTACCTTGTCAGCATGTCTGATGATCACGATGATTTCTGGATTGGCGATTCCTGTCTTTGCACAATCCTCTAAGCCATCGGAGAAGCCAACCAAAAGAATCAAATGGAACTCTGGGGTGACTGAGACTCCAAAGCGGATGAGCGTCTCGCAGGTGTCGCAGGAACTTGGGAGACTTTCAAGCCGAGATGAGAAGTCACATGTTGTTGTGTATTTCCAAGGTCCGATCTCCAAAGTGGATCGTGATCGGCTCTCAGAGAACGGGATGGAACTGCAGAGTCCGCTGGGTGGGAACGCGTATTTCGCGAGCGTGACGCGTGGTATGAAGCCCGATGCGGTATCCGGGATTCTATCGGTGTCTTCGATTTCCAAGAATCACAAGCTGCATCTGGATCTTGCGGTGGGCATCGTTCGGCCTTGGATGGTTCAGAAGAATGCTGCGCGCGGGGATCATGAACTCCAGATGATGCTCGACGGCGGATTGACCTCGTCGGAAGCGTTTTCAGAGCGGGGGATGGATCCGACTGTTGCTGTGCTGGTGATGTTCCACAAAGACGAGAAGTACCAAGAGCAATCGAAACGGCTTGCGGATCAACTCGGTGGCACCGTGGTTTCTGAGATGTACTCCGTGAACAGTGTGACGATGCACTTGCCACTGTCTCGGATTGGTGATCTTGCTGCGGATGATTCGGTGCAATGGGTAGAGCCGCCGTTGCCCCCGATGGAGGATTTGAATGCGGAGAACCGGGTGCTGGTGGGGGCAAATACGCTCAATGCTTCGCCGTATGCTCTTGACGGGAGCGGCGTGAATGTGCTTGTGTACGATGGGGGGCAAGTTCGTCCGCATGCGGACTTTGGATCAAGGTTGACCGTCGGAGCATCGGATACCGACAGCACGAGCAACCATGCGACACATGTCGCGGGGACAATCGGTGGCGACGGTACGGTTGAGTATGCGAACAGGGGGATGGCGCCGGGAGTGTCATTATTCTCCTATGGGTTTGAGGTTGAGGGAGGATTACAGCCAGGGTTTTTGTATTCCGATCCCGGTGATATTGAATCGGACTACACCGAAGCGCTCGCGCTCTACAGCGTTGACATCGCAAACAACTCGATCGGGACCAACATCGAACCCAACGGGTATCCCTGTGAGTGGACCGGAAACTACGGCATTACAAGTTCCTTGATCGATTCGATCGTGCGGGGTTCGCTCGGTGAACCGATGCGGATCGTCTGGGCAAACGGGAACGAGCGATCGCGCAGTCGGTGCTTGGGGAACGACTTTGGGAATCATGGCGAGTTCTATTCTACAGCACCTCCTGCAAACGCGAAGAACCACATCACGGTGGGGTCGGTGGATTCGGATACGGATCTGATTTCATACTTCTCGTCGTGGGGTCCAACCGATGATGGTCGGATCAAACCTGATATCTCGGCACCGGGGTGCGAATCGGTTTCGGGTGTGGGTGTGATCTCAACAACAGTCAATAGCTCCACGGGCGATTCTCAATATTCAACCGCATGCGGAACTTCAATGGCGGCACCAACCGTGACCGGTGTGTGCGCGTTGATTCTTGAACAATACCGAATGTCATTCCCAACGCGGAATGATCCGATGAACGCAACACTCAAAGCGTTGCTTGCCAACACCGCGGTTGATCGCGGGAATGTCGGTCCCGATTACTCCTACGGCTACGGCTCAATCCGCGGCGTTGATGCGGTCAATACAGTTCTCAAGCGGGATGTGATCGAGGGCGAGGTCGGGCAAGGCGGGGTCTACCGCTTCCAGGTGACGGTCAATCCGGGCGAACTTGAACTTCGTGTGACCATCGCGTGGGACGACATCCCGGGTGCGCCCAATGTGTCTCAGTCGTTGATCAACGATCTTGATCTTCGGGTTCTGGACTGGAACGGCGCGGCGTACCTGCCTTGGACGCTTGACCCATCGGATCCGGGAGCCCCAGCGGTGCAGACGCAATCGGATCACCTGAACAACATCGAACAGGTCCACATCGCCAACCCGGTTGCGGGGGTGTACACGGTTGAAGTGACGGGGACCTCGATCGCCGATGCGGGCACGCAAACATTTGGTGCCGTGGCGTCGGGGAAGATCACGGATTGTTCATCGGAGGGGTATGTTTCGATGAGTGAATCGGTGGCGCCTTGTGGTGATGGAACTGTGGACATCCGTGTCACCGATTGTGATTTGAATGCTTCTGATCTTGATGCAGAGTTTGTTAATGTGCTGGTGACCAGCGAGACGCAACCCGGCGGCGTGGTGCTGACCCTCGAAGAAACCGAGCCAAACTCGGCGGTCTTTGTGGGGACGCTCGCGTACAACACCGTTGGTGGTGCGGATCTGCAGGTGAGCGATGGGGACACGATCACCGCATCGTATGACGATCTGGATACCGGATCTGGTTCCGGTGCTGTTTCGTCAGCGATGTTGGTGGTCGATTGCTCACCTCCGGTTGTGATGGATCGAGCCGTTGATTGCTGGTACAACTTCGCGACCGTTCATGTGGAGACCGATGAACTGGTGAGCTGCCGAATCATGTACGGCCAAGCAGAGTCTGGGTTGACCGACACACTTGATTCCCATGCGATGCTCAGCACGACGCATGCGATCGTGATCCCGAATCTCACTGAACTGAGCGGGTATGTGTACTCGATCGAGGTGACGGATGTGGTCGGGAATGTCACAGTCTTGGACAACGGCGGGGCCGGGTTTGCATTCACCACCATCCGTGGACCGATTGCTGTCCAGGAATATCTGGTGGACGATACCGATCCGGGCTGGGACCGGACCGGGGACTGGGAGTTTGGTCATCCGACGGGGCTCAAGGACAATCCATCAGAAGCGCCGACGGGCGAGAACATCTTCGGATACGACCTCGACGACTGGTTCCCATGGCATATGGAAGAAGAATACCTCACGACCGATCCGATCGATTTGACCGGTGTGTACGAGGTCCGTCTGGACTTTGAACGCTGGCTCGGGATGATTCCTGATGTCTACGGCAATGCTGCGATCCGTTTCCGTGTTGGTGATGGTGAGTGGGAAACGATCTGGGAGTTTGTTGGTGGTCGCATGGCTCCGACTGAGTGGTCGCATATGTCGTACCTGCTTCCGAGCAGCGTGGACAACCAGAGCTCGGTTCAGATTCGTTGGGTGATGGGTACTTCGGAAATCCATATCGATGAATGCGGCTGGAATATCGATGACATCGTGTTGACGGGAGTGGTTCCGCCGCCGCCTTGTATTGCAGACTTGAATGAGGATAGCAGTCTCAACTTCTTCGATGTCAGCTTGTTCCTGAGTCTGTATGGAGATCAAGACCCACTCGCGGACTTCTCGGGAGATGGCGTATTCAACTTCTTTGATGTCTCCGAGTTCTTGGCTTTGTTCGGGAGCGGGTGCCCTTGATGTCGTGGAGGGCTTGTTTCCAAGCGCGGCGTGCATTTTGGGAGTTTTCGACTCAGGTACTGGATTCTGAATTTGTTTCGAAATCTCAGAGAAATCCTTTAAGATTGATTGAACCGGCGCATATCTCAAACGGGAGTATTCAGAAAGTGGTTGAGGTGTTGTTTGAGAGACAACCCATCATGCACCCGATGACCCAGCCGGGAACTGACCTGCACCGGCACGAGAGAGACATCGCAGGGAACAATGTTTGAGTTCATCTACAGAAAGAGAGAAACACAATGAAGACAGTAATCGCAATCGCAGCCCTCGCAGGCATGAGCACAGCAGCACTCGCAGGCGTTCCATCGACCGTCGCAGACTTTGGTCTGGTGGTTGGTTCGGCAAACGCATCGGCAACAATCCCAGCATTTGATGTTGATGTGTTCTGGGTCAGCTTTGAGGTCGGCGGGTCAGAAACCTACCTTGACATCACCACCTCGTTCAACTCCGGATTCACGGACACCGAGATCGGTCTCTTTGATGCCACGGGCAACTTCATTGATTCGGATGACGATGAGGGGATCGCGACCGCGAGCACCCTGTCTTTCGGGACCGGTTCGGGACTGGAACTCGGTGATGTGGGCAACCTGACCGGCGGCATTGCGACCGGGAACAACGGCGCGATGCTCGCTGCGGGGACTTACTATGTTGCGTTCGGTGGGTTTGATACCACCTTCAGCAACGGCTTCGGTGCATCGAGCACCTACTTTGATTTCGATGACGCACCGATGACACTGACCGTGTACGCCGGCGTTCCAACTCCAGCATCCGCTTCGTTGCTGGCTCTGGGTGGGTTTGCCGCGACCCGTCGTTGCCGAGCATAAAGCATTTTGATATTGATGATTCGACGCCGTCGGGTAGACCACCCGGCGGCGTTTTTGTTCATTGGAAGTCTGGGAGGATGGTCCAGACCCGCATGCCATTGGGGTTCGCGCGGCTGGGTCTGTTCGGGAGGGAATTTTAAAAAGAGCATCGCAATTTTGCAATCTTCTGTTAGAGTGTGCTGTTGGTGAGCCAATCTGGGGGTTGGCTGATTTTGTCTAACTCGTGAGGTGTTCTCAGATGGAAAAGAATTATGGGACGAAATACGCTTTGATTTCGTGGATCTGTGCTTGGTTGTCTTCCGGGATGAGTTCGCATGCGGTTGCTGGACCGATCGACTTTGTCGAGCAGGCTGGTGTTGTGGGTCTCTCGCACTCGCACGCGACGGTTTCCGCCGCACCCGACATGGAATTCATGTGTGGCGGCGGCGTGGTCGGGGACTTTGATCGTGATGGCGATCAGGACCTCTTTGTCATCGGTGGCTCGGGTGGGATTGATCTTCTGTACTGGAACGACGGGAACGGTAACTTTACCGAGGGTGGAGTAGCGGCGGGGGTTGCTCGCTCGCATCGTGGATCTGGCGCCGCGGCTGGGGATTACGACAACGATGGCGATCTGGATTTGATGGTGACCTCTACTGGGACTGTCGCAAACGGGATGCTCCCGGGTCAGAATATCTTCTACCGGAACAACGGCGACGGGACCTTCACCGATGTCACCGCGATCGCGGGTGTTGCCATGAACAACCCAAACAATGGCGATGCGTTCTCCCCAGCATTCGGTGACTATGACCTTGACGGCGATCTTGATCTGGCAGTCGCTGGATGGCTCGGCGGGAACCGACTCTACAAGAACAATGGCGATGGGACCTTCACCGATGTCACTGTGGCGTCCATTGATGTGGACATGACTGTGGTGCGTGGGTTCACCCCACAGTTTGTGGATATGGACGGAGACCTGTATCCCGAGATCCTTTGGGTGTCAGATTTCTATACATCCAAATATCTCGTGAATAACGGCGACGGGACCTTTACGAACCAGACGGCAAGCTCCGGGACCGGTCTGGATTCCAACGGGATGGGGAACACCTTTGGCGATCTGAACAACGATGGATTGCTGGATTGGTACGCGACGAGCCGAATTAGTGGCGACGGTGCTGGATCGGGGAATATGTTCTATCGCGCGACGGGGGTCCCTCATGTGTACGACGAGGTATCGGTCGAGACGGGGTGCAACTACGGATACTGGGGTTGGGGCGCTACGGCGATTGACTTTGATCAAGACGGGTGGCTCGACATTATCGCGACCAATGGGTTCACTGGTTCCTTTGAGACAGATCCAACGGTATTGTTCATCAACGATGGGAAGGGAAACTTTGTCGAGAGCGCCACGGTGAGCGGGATTACTGACACCAGACAGGGCCGGGGCTTGCTGCATGTTGATCTGGAGAATGATGGGGATCAGGATGTGCTGATTTTCAACAACCGCCAGCCGATGGTGTGCTTGCGCAACGATTCGGTGGGTGGGGAAGCGATCACGCTTGAGTTCAATACCAATGCGGTCGCTGGTCTTGCGCCCGACGGGTTCGGGACGCGCGTGGAACTGACCGCTGGCGGGATGACCCAGGTTCGCTACCTCAGCGGCGGGTCCAACTACCTTGCTCAGTCCGAACTGAGTGTGCATTTCGGGATCGGGAACGAGACCGAAGCGGACATCGAGATTTTCTACGCCAATGGCAGCACCGAATCACTCGTGGGGGTCTCCTCCGGTCGGTACACGATCACCGCACGCGAGTGCTTTGCGGACTTTGCTCCGAGCGGGAACCTCAACTTCCTTGATGTTTCAGCATATTTGGGACTTTTTGCGAGCCGGCATCCGCAAGCGGATCTGACGGTTGATGGGAGCCTCAACTTCCTGGACATCTCTGCATTCCTGTCCGCGTATGGGTATGGTTGCAACTGAAGAGCTTGTAGAACAAACTTTGCAATGCCAATAAGCCAATAAAAAGAAAGAGCCGCGAACTGTTGGGTTCGCGGCTCTTTCTTTGAGAAGAAGCAAGTTGTTACCGATTAGGCTGCTTTGTTCGTTTGGCTGATGAGCTGGTGCAGGTCATCCGCGTTGTGTCCCTGCGCGATGAGTTCCAGGAGCTGGTTGGCATCCGCGGCGGGGAGGAGTGACTCGATGGTCATGGAGACCGATCGTTCAACAATCCGTGGTTTGTTGTTGCCGGTTGGTTCTGGGATGGAGTTTGTGTGGTCCATGCTCCGGTGATCGGTGATTGTGGTTGCTGGGTTGAGTGATTGAGAACTCGGCGCGCAAGATTGCGAACAAAGTTTTGCAGGGTCCGATTTGGGTGTGGGTTGGGTGATGAGAACGAGGGGATTAGGGCGTGGTCCAGATGCCAGATCCGGGGTGGTAGGGGGTGACGCCTTCTCTTGCTTTGGCGCGGTTTTTGTCGCTGAGGATTTTGGGATCGGTGTTCCACTCGACCTTTGCTTGTCCGAGGAGGGTTCCGGATGCGACGGCGAGGTCGATCTGGGCGATCTGGTAGTCGACGATTGCACGGATCTCTGCGAGACGGGCGTTGGCGAGGTTGGTGTCGGCATCAAGGACAATGGTGGAGGTGGAGCGTCCGACATCGAACTGGCGTTTTTCAGCCGCGAGCAGGCGTGCGTTGAGCAGGACCGAGTCGCGGGACGCGAGGATGCGGTGCCAGGTGCTTTGGAGGTTGTCCACAGCGTTGTGGATCTCGGTGGTGATCGCTTGCTCGCGCGCTTCGCGGGTCGCGAGGGACTGGAGCCGGCTCAGAATCGCTTGGGCGAGGGACGCTTTGGCGGCTTCGTTCCCGAGCGGGAACTCGGCGTTGAGACCGACGGACCAGTCCTCGAACTCGTTTTGAGCGAGGACATCGACCGAGTTTCCGAGCGATCCGGCGAGGCCGTTGACTCGGTAGGTGTAGTTGAGCGCGACGAGGGGGAGTTTCTGGTTCTCGGCGAATCCAATCGCGGCGGCTTGGCGCGCCAGCTGGATCTCGAGTTCAAGCATCTCCATCCGGTTGTGAACCGCGGCGGTGGTGAGGGTGTCGAGGTCGTAGAGGTACTCGACGGGGTCGGGGGTGGATTCGGTGAGGATCCGCGTGCTGGTGTCCACGGTCAGTCCGGGCATGTTGATGAGCTGCTTGAGGGTGCGCTGCTGGAGCTTCACATCGTTCTGCGCAAGGATGATGGACTCGACGCGGTCGGCGAGGCCGGACTGGGCGCGGACGATATCAACCTCGGTCCCGGTCCCGGCGTCCTCTCTGCGCTGTGCGGATTCGAGCTGGGACTGGGCGACGGTGTACTGCTGTTCGACGACTTCGAGCGCTTTGGTGGATGCGTAGAGGCGCCAGTACGCGCGGTCGACATCGGCGAGGACGCGGATCACCTCGAGCTTGGTTTGGGCGAGCGAGGTCTGGCGGTCGAGATCAGCGAGGCGGAGTGCGTGGGTGGTGGCGCGTCGTCCCGCGCCGCGGAGGAGGTTGTGGGAGAGGGAAATTTCGAGGTCCGAGGTCCACGCGGGATCGAGTGTGGAGAAGGAGTTGTTAGTGGAAGATCGGTTGATGGGGGTGGAGACGGTGATGTTGCCTCCGGTCATGAGGGGGATGCGGACGCCGGGGGTGATGGATTGGTTGCGTGCTTGGGAACCGACGAGGGTCGACGCGGTCGGCGCATCGGTTTCGTTCCATCCGGCGCTGAGTGTGAAGACGGACTCGAACGCGGCGCGTTCCTGATCGACACGCTGGGCGGCGATTTCTGGTGCGATGAGCGTTGCGGAGAGTCCGAGGTTGCTCGAGAGTGCGGAGGTTCGCGCTTCGCTTAGGGAGAGGTCCATTTTCTCGACATTCGTGTAGTCGGTCTGCGCTTGGACGAGCTGGGCATGGGTGTCTCGGGAAGCGTCGTCGGGGGCACGCTCGAGTTGGAACACGCCGATGTTGTGGAGGCGGTCTTTGGTTGCGACGGTTGTCGTGTCGAGCGGTCCTGCTTTGAAGGGGTTGGACATGCAGCCCGTCAGTCCGGTGGTGAGGAGCGGGGCTGCGGTGAATGCAGCGGAGAGGAGGAGCGAGCGGACGGTGTGCGTGTGGTGTGGTTTGGTCATTGTGGTGGTCGTGTGCTGTGCGTGTGATGAATGACTGAACCCTGCGAGGGCATGGTGTGCAACTGTGTTTATTCGTGACGGAGTGCGTCGATCGGGTTGAGTCGTGATGCTTTGATCGCGGGGCCCATGCCGAAGACGACGCCGACGAGTGCGGAGAATCCGATGGCGAGGACGACGGCAAACTTCGAGATTTCGGTGTTTTCAAGTGCGGACATGGCTGGGAGGTTGGTCATGACCCCGACGGTTCCGATCGCGAAGAGCAGACCGACGAGCCCGCCAATCACACACAGGACCACGGCTTCGACGAGGAACTGGAAGAGGACGATCGGTGGTTTGGCGCCCATCGCTTTGCGGAGACCGATCTCGCGGGTGCGTTCGGAGACTGAGACGAGCATGATGTTCATGATCCCGATGCCGCCGACGATGAGGGAGATGGCAACGACACCGAACGCGATCGCGCCGATGACTCCTGCAACAGCGTTGAACTGCTGGATCTCGTCTTGCATGACGAACATGTTGAAGGTGTCTTCGTCTTCGGGTTGGAGATCGCGGTGCTTGCGGAGGATGATCCGGATCTCGGCTTGTGCGTCTGCGGAAGCGTCTGGAGAATCCATCTGGACCATGAAGTTGGTCCATGTGTAGGGGTTCATCATTTTGTGCGTTGCGAAGGGGATGAGGAGTTCGGTGCGTGCTTGACCACCACCGAATCCGCCGGCGTCTTTGGTTTCGACGACGCCGACGATGAGGAAGCGTCGTCCTGAGAGGAGGATGTAGTCTCCGGTGGGGTCGGTGTCGAGACCGAGTTCTTCGATACCTTGGTCGTTGATGAGGCAGACCTGTCGGCGTTCGTCATCGTCGATGCGTGAGAAGGGTCTGCCGAAGATAACCTGTCTGTCTTCGATAACATGCCACTCAGGCCAGATACCGGTGGTGCGGACGGAGGGAAGGCGTTTCTTTTCTGCGGTGACGGGCCAGGAGTTGTCGCAGACGGGGGTGAGTGCTTCGACGGAAGGCGCTTGATCGAGGAGCAGGTTCGCTTCGTAGACGGAGAGTTTGACATCCGACCATGACATCACGGCTCGTTTTTCGTCGGGGACATCTCCCCAGACCCACATTTTGCGTGCGCCGAATTTTTCGAACTCGCCGAGGACGAAGCCGCGCATGCCGTTGAGTCCAGACATGACGGAGATGACGGCCCAGACGCCGATGATGATGCCCAGCGCGGTGAGGATTGAGCGGAACTTGTTGCTCCAGATCTGCGCCAGCGCGAGGAAGACGGTTTGCCAGAGGAAGCGGGTGACGAAGGCGAATGGTGAGAGGAGGATGCCGATCATGACTGGATCTCGCTTTCGATCTCGCTCTGGTTCGGAGTCTCTTTGGAGGAGCCGAAGATTCGTTTGCGGGGTTTGTTCTTTGCTTCTTCGATGAGTGCTTGCTGGCGTGCTCGGTCCGCGGCGGCGTTGAGTTCGTGTTCAGCTTCGGTGACCTCAGCGAGTGAGCCCCGGCCTTTGGCCATGCGTTCAACCCAGTCGTTGTGGATCGGATCGGACTCGGTGGCGTGGTCGGAGATCACGCGTCCGTCGCGGAGACGGACGATGCGGTCCGCGTGTCCCGCGACATCTTCTTCGTGCGTGACGACGATGATGGTTTGTCCGGTTTTGTGGAGGTCCTTGAAGAGCTGGATGATCTCGACGGTGGTCTTGGAATCCAGGTTGCCTGTCGGCTCGTCTGCGAGGAGGATGCTGGGATCGTTGACCAGGGCGCGAGCGATCGCGACGCGTTGGCGCTGGCCGCCGGAGAGTTGGTTGGGTCTGTGGTGGATGCGGTCGGAGAGGGAGACTTGTCCGAGTGCTTTCTTGGCGCGTTTGCGGGCGCTGAAGATGTTGGTGCTTGAGTAGAGCATGGGGAGCATGACATTGCGGAGGGCGCTGGCGCGGTTGAGGAGTTCGAAGGTCTGGAAGATGAACCCGATTTCTTCGTTGCGGACTTTCGCGAGTGCGGACATGCCGAGCTTGTGGGTGGGCTTGTTGTTGAGGACATACGCGCCGGAGGTTGGTTTGTCGAGACAGCCGAGGATGTTCATGAGGGTCGATTTGCCTGATCCGGACGCTCCCATGATCGCGACGAACTCGTTTTCGTGGATGTCGAGGTCCACGCCGTCAAGTGCGCGGACGATCTCCTCGCCGACCTTGTAGTACTTCTTGAGTCGGCGGATCTGGATGACGGGGCGCGTCCCGTTTGAAGCTGGATTTGAAGGGGTCTTTGTGCTCACGAATCATCCTCTTCGGATGGCTCTTCGGATTGTTCGTCGTCGGACTCCTTGGTTGAGTCGGATGGTTCGTCGGTCGATGCTGGAGCATCCATTTCTTCTACGGCTTCTTCTGTGGCTTCGTCGGATGTTTCGTCTGCAGAATCGGTTTCGGTTTCTGCGTTCATATCGCGGACGGCCATGTCGTGGCGGAGGTTGAGGAGCTCGCGGTATGGGCCGACGATGACCATGTCGCCCTCTTCGAGACCCGCGGTGATGACGGAGCTAGTGAGGTCCGACGCGCCGACGAGGACTGGGGTGGCGATGGCTTTGCCATCAACGACCTTGTAGACCACGCGGGCGAATGTTTTGTTTGGATCGATGTTCGCGTTGTTCTTGCGGACATCTTCGGGAAGGTCTTCGATCCGGCGATCGAGCACGGCTTGCGAAGGAACCAGCATGGCGTCGTAGAAATGCTCGACGACGATGTCCGTCGATGCGGTCAGGCCTGTATATAAGGTTTCACCTTCGGCGAGGTCGATGGGGATCTCGACTTCGAAAGTGCCCGTCCCGTCGCTCGCGACTTGGCGCTTGCGCGCGATGTTGGAAACGGTTCCGGTGTAGGTGCGGTCGGTGTACGCGTTGATGAAGATCGTCGTGTCCTGACCGATCTCAACAGGCGCGATGTTCGCTTCATCGACGGCGGCTTTGAGGAGCATCTCGGAGAGGTCCGCGATCTCCATGATGATCGAGCCGGGGTTGTTGGTGGTGCCGACGATGACGGTTTCGCCGACTTCTGTGGAGAGGGAGATCACGAGGCCTGTGATGGAGGATGTGATGTTGGTGTTGTCGAGGTCTTTCTCGGCTTGTTCGATGCGCGCCTCAGCCTGTTCGATGGACGCTTCGTTGAACGCGATGGTGGACTGGGCTCTGAGGAACTCGGCTTCAGCGGAATCGAGTTCTGATTTGGTCGCGTCCCCGGTTTCGTAGAGCGATTGGAGGCGTTCGTATTGCAAGCGTGCGTTGATGAGTGTTGCTTGTGAGCCGAGGAGGGAGGCCTGTTGTTGTTTGAGTCCCGCTTTGGCGCTGTCGAGGGCGGCGACGAGGTTCTGTGGATCGAGCCGAACAACGACATCGCCTTCGTGGACGAGATCGCCTTCACGGAAGGGGAGTGCGAGCACCTTTGCGGAGACCTGCGAAGAGATGTTGACGAGCGTTTTGGGTTCGATGGATCCGGGCGCGGAAACAGTGCGCTGGAGATCGCCCCGCTCGACGGCTTGGAGGCGAACTGGAGTCCCGAAGGGTTCGTTGCTGGTCGATTGACCGGTGAACTTCTGACCGATTGGAGACTTGACGATCATGAAGCCGACGGCACCCATGATGCCAATGCCGACGACGGTGATACCGATGATCTTTCCGAAACCCATAAAGATGCCCCTGCGAAATGGTTGGGAGGAATAGCTGTGCGTGTGGTTTTATGGGGAGAAGCGTCTACAAGTTTCGCGAATTGGGATCAATTCCGAGAAACGGTCGCTGAAAAACTAAATTTCCAGTTGCGTAGGGAAGTTTCAGCTCATGGCTTGGTCAGCGAGATGATCAGAGACCGAGCTTCTCAGCGAGGAAATCGCCGACCTTGTCGAGCGCGATCCGTTCTTGGTCCAGCGTGTCGCGGTGGCGGACGGTGACGGTGTGGTCGGTCAATGTCTCCGAGTCGATGGTGAAGCAGAACGGGCATCCCGCTTCGTCCATGCGCGCGTAGCGTTTGCCGATGGATTGTTTTTCGTCGTAGTCGATGGTTCCCAGGTGTCCGAAGCGTTTGCGGAGTTCCTTATATAAAGGTTCTGCGATCTCGGGCATGCCGTCCTTTTTGACGAGCGGGAAGACCGCGGCTTTGATGGGCGCGAGTCTTGGATGGAACTTCATGTAGACACCCGACGCGCGGTCTGGGTCTGGGGTGTAGGCCTCGCACAGGATTGCGAGGACGCCGCGGTCCAATCCCGCCGAGGGTTCGATGACATGGGGGAGGTAGCGTTCGCCTTTGGGTTGACCGTTCTTCGCGAGCTCGCCTCGGGTGTTGTCGAAGTAGTCGAGCTTGGTTTTGGAATGCAGCGCGTGCTGGGTGAGGTCGAAGTTGGTGCGGTCTGCGATGCCTTCGAGCTCGCCGTACCCTGGAGCGGTGAATGGGAACATGTATTCGATGTCCGAGGTTCCCGCGCCTTCTTTGGCGTAGTGGGCGAGTTCGTCCTTGTCGTGGTCGCGCAGGATGAGGTTCTCGCCCTTGAGTCCGAGGTCTTGCCACCACTGGAAGCGCCAGTCGCGCCAGAAGGTGTACCACGCTTTGGAATCGTCTGGATGACAGAAGAACTCGATCTCCATCTGCTCAAACTCGCGCGAGCGGAAGGTGAAGTTCCGGGGGGTGACCTCGTTTCGAAATGCTTTGCCGGTCTGCGCGATCCCAAAGGGGACACCGACGCGGGTGGTGTCGACGACATTCTTGAAGTTGATGAAGATGCCCTGCGCGGTCTCGGGGCGGAGGTAGGCGGCGTTGTCTTCCATGTTCCCGGTCGCGCCGAGGACGGTTTTGAACATGAGGTTGAACGCGCGGGGTTCGGTAAGTTCGCCGCCACAGTTTGGACAGGGCCAAGCTCCATCACGCCCCCCAAGTTTCCCAAATGCAAGCAGCCAAACACCGATCGGCGCAGCTGAATCGGCATTTACTAGCCGGTTTAGTTCCTCGACATTCGCAGGGTTTTCTCTAAGCCTCCATAACCCAGGTGCAAGTTTGCGGCCTTGCTTCAACATCCAACTTGCAAACTGGCTCGAAGTGAGCATATCGCAATCGAGATCATCATCATGTTCGCCTGCCTTACGGAGCGAATCGATCCATTTACTTCCTGATAATGTGCTTTCTATATGATCTGCACGGAATCTGGATTTGCAATCTTTGCAGTCCACCATCGGATCGTTGAATCCGCCGACATGTCCCGACGCTTCCCAGACCTTTGGGTTCTGGATGATGGAGGAGTCGAGGGGGACGATCTCGACAGGGTTGCCGTCGGGGCCGTCTTGGCCGTTGCATCCCATCATGACGACATCGGTCCACCATGCGTCGCGGAGGTTTTTTTTGAGTTGGGCGCCGAGCGGGCCGTAGTCCCAGAAACCGTTGACCCCGCCGTAGATTTCGGAGGCTTGGTAGATGAATCCTCGGCGTTTGCAGAGGGCCATGATGTCGTCCATGGATTTGACGGAAGTGGTTGCTGGGTCGGTCATTGGGTGGATCCTTTGCGTTGAGCAGTGAGTGTAGGAGGGGGGGTGCGTAGAGTGGTGGATGAATGCACACGAGATACGGGTTGGCGCGTTGATTGGGCAGCTTTTGGCCTCGGTCCGGGAGCCTTGGGAGTCGCTGAGGCAGACGCTCGACAAGCACGCGTGGGTCGAGATCGGGGATATTGATGAGGTCGGGAGCGGCGCGTGGCACCTGATGCACATCGCGGAGGTCTTCCGCATCCACGCCAAAGCGGCGATGGGCGAGTGGGGCGCGGACGAGGTGGGGGGATGGCCGCCGATTGAGCAGTCGGTGGCGGGTGCTGGTCGGATGATCCGCGAGGATGTTGAGCGGTTCAGCGCGTGGTGCCTTGAGCATCCCGAGCGGTGCGGGGATGTCCATCACGGCGAGGACATGCAGTTCGACGAGATGATCGGGGTCATGCTGCGGCACATCGTCTGGCACGCGGCGGCGGTGCATTACTGGTGTCTGTGGAAAGGTTGAAGAAAGAAGAAGACCCTCACCCCGGCCCTCTCCCCGAGGGAGAGGGTGGAAGAGTTAGTTGGTGAAAACGGATGCGAACGCGTCGCGCCAGGTGATCTTGTTGACTTTCTCGTCGACCTGCGATTGGACCTCTTTGTAGCTCTTGATGGTGGGGGGCGGGGAGAGGTTGACGATCTGGTCTTCCGGGACTTTGGTTAGCGCGAGCGCGCCGTCTCCCGCGGCGTTGACGATCCAGCGTCCCTCGTCGAGCTGACGGTACACCGCTTGGCCGACGAGCGCACCTTCGGAGTCCCAATCGACATTCGCGAGTTTGGGATTGATCAGCGTCGCTTGGGATGGCGGGGTGTCGGCGTCGAAGACTCTCCGTATCCAGAGGCGGCCGGCGATGAGCGCGAAGTCGACATAGATTTCTTTGTCCGCGTTGCAGGGGGTTTGGATGGTTTCTTGTTCGCCTTCGATGGTGCGGATCTCGACGGTGACCTTGCGGTCTTTGACGATCAGCTCAGTGACCGCGGTTTGGCGCACGGCTTGGTTGTACTGGGCCGCGAGCGATTCGTAGTCTTTGGAGAGGTCCGCGATGCGGCTCTGGTACACCTGATTGGCGGCTTGTGCTTTGGCGATCTTGAGACCAACGATCGCGGTCAAGCTGACCGCGCTGAGGATCGCGAGGGAGGTGATGGTGGTCTGGATGGCGCCGAGTTTGGACATGAGAAGTAGATCGTCCGGATCGGGGTTTGGGAATCAGAATCGCGTCAAAATGCCAGTCCGATAAGGGAAATGGGGGTCCGGGGCGTTTGCGGGGAAGTGCAAAGAATGTGTTGGATTGTCAAAACAGCGCTTGTAGTCGGGGGGAAGATTTGTATGATGCACCCATGACACGGATCGATCTCAATACCAATACCAACGCGCAGAACGCCAACGGTTCAAATAACCGGTCGGGCGGGGTTGCTGGTATGTGTTGACCGTGATTCCACGAAAGACACCAGCGGGCCCCGTCGATGACGGGGCCTTTTTCATTCCATTGTTTGGAATGGGTCGGGTCTGGTCAGCGGGGCTCCGATAGAGAAGAACCATCGAACGGAGCGGACCATGTGCGGATTTTTGGCAATCTTGGAAACAGTGACCGAATCAGACACCAAGAGCATCGGCGCTCGCGGCTTAGGACAGCGCGGCGACGCGCTGCTCGATCTGCTGGCGCATCGGGGACCAGACCAACGCGGGGTGTGGTGGAGCAATCACGCGTGGCTGGGACATCGGCGATTGTCGATCATGGCGCCGGAGGACGGGAAGCAGCCTTTGGATGATGGGGTTGGGGTGTGGGTGAGCAACTCAGAGATCTACAACGCGGAAGCGTTGATCGAGGAGCTTGGGGTTGTGGACCCGGTCTGTCATGCGGATTCCAAGGCGATCGGGCCGACGATGGCGCGGTTCGGGGTTGAGGGGCTTGCAAAGCTCGACGGGCAGTACGCGATCGTGTATCTGGATCACGCGACGGGTCACTGGATTGCGGGGCGCGATCACATGGGGATCTGTCCGATGTACATCGGTTGGCATTCGTCTGGGACGGTGTGGTTCGCATCGGAGATGAAGGCGCTGGTTGCGGACTGTGAGCGTGTGGAACTCGTTGAGCCGGGGACGGCGTGGGTTCGGGACGATGAGGGTGTGCGCTGCGTGCGTTGGTATGCGCCGTCGTGGAAGGATGAGATCCAGACGACCCCTGCGGACCCTTCGCTGGTGCAGGCGTGGTTGATCGAAGCGGTCGAGAAGCGGATGCAGAGCGATGCGCCGTGGGGGGTGCTGCTGTCGGGGGGGTTGGACTCGTCGCTCGTCGCGTCGATCGCGTCGCGGATCCAGATGGAGCGGAAGGGGACACCGATCCATACCTTCTCGATCGGGCTTGATGATTCGAGCGATCTCATCAAAGCGCGAGCGGTCGCGGCTCACATCGGTTCAATCCACCATGAGTTCCGGTTCACGATTCAGGAAGCGATGGACGCGATCGAGACTGTCGCGGAGCATCTGGAGAGCGATCAGCAGGTGCGGACCGGGGTCCCGACCTATTTGCTCGGGAAGTGTGTTTCGGAGCTTGGATTCAAGATGGTGCTGAGCGGCGAGGGCGCGGACGAGATTTTCGGGGGGTACCTGTACTTCCACAAAGCACCCTCACGCGAGGCATTCCACGAGGAGTGCGTGCGGAAGGTCGAGCGTCTGCACCAGTACGATGTGATGCGCGCCAACAAAGCGCCGATGGCGTCGGGATTGGAGTTGCGGTTCCCGATGCTGGATCGCGCGTTTGTGGACAGGAGCATGTCGATCGAGCCGAGGGATCGGATGATTCCGAAAGAAGGACAATGGGCGGGGGTGGAGAAAGCGATCCTGCGCCGCGCGTTTGAGCATGGAGGGTGGTTGCCCGATTCGGTGCTGCATCGTCAGAAGGAGCAGTTCTCTGATGGCGTGGGGTACGGCTGGGTCGATGCGCTGCGCGATCGCGCGGAGGAGCTGGTGAGTGATGCGGAGCTCGCGTCGGCCCCGGTTCGGTTCCCTGAGCTGACTCCGAGCAACAAGGAGATGTACTGGATGCGCGCCATGTTCGAGTCGCGATTTGTTGAGGGTCGTGCGAGTGGTCGGAGTGCGCTGGGGACATTGGGGTCCGGTCGATCGGTCGCGTGCTGCACTCCCGAAGCGATCGTGTGGGATCCCGCGTGGGAATCGATGGCGGGGGATATTTCTGGTCGCACGGTTGGGGATGTCCATGCCGCGAAGGATGCACCGCTTGGGAAGGGGCCTGCGGTGGCTTGATCCGGTTGATTCAGTTGGTGATTAGTCGCGGTATCGGGTGAGACAGACGCAGTCGTTCTGTCCACCGAATCCGAAGGAGTTGGACAGGGTGGTGTTGACGCCGCCGGTTGGGTTGCAGTCGCGTGCGTTGCCTGGGATGTGGTCGAGGCCGCAGAGCGGGTCGACTTCGTTGAGGTTCGCGGTGGGGGGGATCATCCCGGTCTCGATCGCTTTGAGACAGGTGATGAACTCGACGGCTCCCGCGGCTTGGATCAGGTGGCCGAGCATGGATTTGACTGAGGTGAACGGGACCTGCATCGCGTTGTCTTTGAAGACTGCTCGGACGGCGTTGGATTCGGTCTTGTCGTTTTCTTGTGTGGATGTGCCGTGGGCGTTGATCCATTGGACGAGCGGGCGTCCGGCGTCGTCGAGCTGAGCGGGGTCGATCCCCGCTTGGTCCAGCGCCATCTGCATGGCGCCTGCGCCGCCCTGTCCGTCGGGGTGGATGTCGGTGATGCGGTACGCGTCGGCGGTGGACCCGAACCCGGCGACTTCCGCGAGGATGTTGGCGCCGCGTGCCTTTGCCGATGCGAGTGATTCGAGGATGACGATCCCCGCGCCTTCTCCCATGACGAACCCGTTGCGGGTGACATCGAATGGTCGTGATGCGGTCGCGGGATCATCGCGGCGGGTGGACATCGCGGTGAGTCGGATGAATCCGGTGATGCCGAGGGTGTGGATCATCGCGTGGCAGCCGCCTGCGATCATGATGTCGGCTTCGCCTTGTCGGATGAGCTCGGCGGCTTCCCCGATTGCTTGGGTGGACGCGGCGCACGCGGTCATGCAGTTGAGGTTGGGTCCCAGCGCGTTGAAGCGTTTGGCAAGGTGGAGCGCGGTGAGCTGGGGTTCTTGTTCGAGCTCGGGCGCGGCGGCCATGCCTTTGTAGGCGGACTCCGCCCATCTCGTGGAGTTGAATGCGCGTTCGTCGTGATCCCACGCGGCGACATTGGCTGCCATATAGGGTTCGTAGTCGAGGACACCCTCGCCCGCGCCGAGGTAGATGCCGATCCGGGTGGGATCGACCGGGGTGGTGTCGAGACCGGCGTGCTTGAACGCGTTGTGGCATGCCGCGAGTGCGTACTGGGTTGAGAGTCCCGCGGTCTGGTGGACGCCTTGGTCGTCAAAGAAATCGCTGAGCGAGAAATCCTTGACCTCTGCGGCGAAGTTGGTCGCGAAGGTGGACGCGTCGAAATGCGTGATGGGCGCGACGGCGCTCTCCCCGTTGAGGAGACGGTCCCAGACGGTGTCGATATCGCTGCCGAGGGGTGTGACCCAGCCGGCACCGGTGACGACTACGCGTTGGTCATCGGGGAGCTTGGAGTTGTGGTTGCCCATTGGCGTTGCTTTTCGGGTTTGTAGTGCGTTGGGGCTTGGAGGAGGGCTGTGGATTTAGTCTTCGTCATCGCCGTCTTCGTACTCGCCGTCATCGCCCTCGTCGTCCTTGCGGAGCGCGTCTGGGTTGAGGACGCGGACGAGCCCGTCCTTGAGTCGGCGTTGTCCGAAGTTGATGATGAGTCCGAGTTCGAGGTCCGCGGCGCGGAGGGTGGCGCGGAGTGCGTTGCGGTCGCCTCCGGAGACATCGTTGTATTCTGCGATGACATTGAGGAGGAATCGTTCTTCGATGAAGAAGTCGGCGCTGACGGTGCCGATGACTTCTTCGTCGAACTCGACATCGATTTTGTGGTCGGTGGTGTGCGCGACTTCTTCGATTTCGAGCTCTTTGATCAGTGCCTTCTTGTAGATTTCGATCGGGTAACCCGGGCCGAGTTCTTTATGGACTTCGATGGCGCATCCGATCAAGCGACGGCTTGATTCGGTCAGCACTGGGTCGAGATCTGACAATGGAGTGGAGCGACCGCGACGGCGTTCTTGGGTGTTGTGTGTCATAATGTAAATTATATTCCTACGAACAGAAATTTGTAGCGGCTTAGAAACAGCACGCCGGATTCATACCCCACAGTCGGTACGAATAGGTGAGTGCCCATATTGTTGCGTCAAACCTTGCTCAGGACAAGGGCAGCGCATTGTCCAGCGAGAGAACTTGTACAGATTAAGATATTGTTCAGCCCAGCTTCTGGGTCTGGGGCAAAGAACCCACGGCCATCAAGGGACTTGCAACTCATAGGGAGTTTCTGGTGATGGAGCATCAAAGCCCCTGCAGCGGTCATCATTCCTGCATGTGCAGAAAGTGTGTTGCCGATCCGGTTGGAGAGTGTCACGATTGGCAAGGACTCGGCAAACTTACCCAAGGAATCCCGCAGTGCGTTGGCTTCGCGCGTGTCGAGTTTGGATTGCCCGATCCCCAGAGGAAGCACGGCATTGAGGTCACTCGGCTCGATTCCGGCTTGTTTTAAAGCAATTGAGATCGCTCGGCTCAGCGCGGTGTCGGTCGTTGAGGACTCTTGGTCGGGGGTATTGAAGATCGGGAGGACCGGATCGATGGATTGGGTCGTCGCGTAGCCTGTGATACGAGCGTAGGGGCGGGCACTTCTGGCGGAGGCGTGGTGTTCTTCTTCGACGACGAGCATGCCGCCCGCTTCACCCATGATGGATCCGGCTGAAGTGGGGTCAAATGGTTTGAGGATGTCGTCGGCGTTGGTTTGTCCATCGGTGTGCGCGAGTCGTCCGGCGAGGTCCCAGCGGAGGAGTCCGAGCGGGTTGAGTCTGGATTCGGCGCCGCCGGTCAGGCACATGTCGGCGGCGTCGCGCTGGATGACGCGGGTCGATTCGATGATCGACAAGAGCGCGCCCGCTTCGGCACCCATGATGGTGTTGGACGGACCTTTCAATCCATGGATGATCGTGACATGGCACGCGGGCATGTTGGGGAGGTACTTGAGGAGCCAGAGCGGGGGGAGGTTGTTCATTCCGCCGTCGCCGGTTTCTTCGGTGCCCCATTTGTTGGTGCTGAAAGTTCCCGAGTCATCGGTTGCGGTGACGACGGCGCGCGACATCTCGGAGGTGTCGGCGGCGATGAGTCCCGCGCCGATGTGACACCCGGTGCGTTGTGGATTGATTTGAAATCCGGTGTCTGAATCTTCTGACCCTGTTGTCAGGAGTCCCGCATCGTCCGCGGCGAGTTTGGCGGCGATCACCGCGAGTTCGGTATCACGCGCCATCACTTTGGTGGCTTTGCGGTACGACTTGGGAACCCAGTCGCGGACACTCTCGGAAACCTGTCCCGCAATTGGGCAGGTGAATCCAGAGGCATCGAATGTGTCGATTGGAGTGATGGAAGTGGTGCCGGCTTGGAGGGACTCCCAAAAGCCAACCGCTGAGTTAGAAATTGAAGAGAGCGGGCCTAGGCCTGTGATGACAACGGATCGGTTCATGGGTGAATAGTATCTATACCCAGCGGCCAGGGTGTTCTCGGGCGTGTGATTGATTCAACAGAGCGTATTGATTGGGAATACGAGTGCATTTTGGTCGAAAAGCTGATACAGTGGGGTGTTCTCAATTGACGGTGCCGATCGTGGCACGGGTAGTTCAAGCCCATCTACCGATCTGGCGGCTTTGGCCGCCTCTTCGAATGCAAGGACTGACACATGATTTCGAGTGAGGAACGCGACGCGAAGATGTTGATCCGTTTTGTACGGATTGGTTTTGTTGGACTGATGATGGTGGTGATGATGCTCTATGTGCTGAGCATCAATCAGGCCGACGGTGACTTTGAAGTCGGATTTGCCAAACGATGGTGGGTCCCTGTGCTGACATCGTTGATTCTTGCAGGTGTATTCCTGTGCGTGGACATGCTCACGCCTCGGAAGAAGATCGCCACGATCACGGGTGTGATGTTCGGGTTGATGGCGGGATTGGCCGCGACCTGGGTGCTCTCGATGATGGTTGATCTGGTGATGCAGTCATGGGATCTGCAGTCCAACGCGATTATCTCTGCGATCAAAGTGTTGATGGGTGTGTCGTTGGCGTTTATTGGGATTACAACGGTGCTGCAGACGCAAGACGAGTTCCGGTTGGTGATCCCGTATGTTGAGTTTGCCAAACAGATTCGTGGACCTCGCCCGTTGCTTTTGGACACCTCGGTGCTGATCGACGCGCGGATCGTGGACATCGCGGCGACCGGATTGATCCAGCAAGCGGTGGTGATCCCTGAGTTCGTGCTCGCTGAGCTTCAGACGATGGCGGACTCGCATGACCGCATGAAACGGAACAAAGGACGGCGCGGACTCGACATGGTCAGCAAGCTCCAACGGATGGGGACTGTTGAGCTGGTGATTGATTCGACGGCTGTTCGGAAAAAGGCGGTTGATCTGGCGCTTGTTGAACTCGCTGAAACCATCAAGGCGTTGCTGGTGACCTTGGATACCGGACTGGCGCGGATCGCATCGATCCAGCGGATCCCGGTGCTGGACATCAACACGCTGAGCAACGCGCTCAAGCCGACGGTGATCCCTGGGAAGCTGATCCGTGTGGATCTCATCAAGCCGGGTGAGCAAGCGGGGCAGGCGGTTGGGTATCTTGATGATGGGACGATGGTTGTTGCCGAGGACGGGTTTGAGTATGTCGGGCAGACGCGTGATCTGGTGATTACCAGCTCGATGCAGACCGCTGCGGGTCGATTGTTGTTTGCTCGCGTGGATATGGCTGACCCAGCGTACGAGGGTGATCTTCCCGGCGATGCTGGGTTTGGACATGGTCATGGGCAGAACCAGTCGAAATCGGGTCATGACGAGCATCAGGATACGGATGATCACGAGGACGATCATGATGAAGCGCATCATGGTGTGCGACCTGCGGAGATCAAGGGGCCTCGCGTGGTGGGTTCTCCCAACGCGAAGGGCACGCCGAGGAATCCGAGACGGTAAACTCGTTGTATGAGAATCCGTGTTGGAATGAGCCGGGCTTCGGATGTTGTGGGCAGTGAGGGGAGTCTCCCGAACTACACTCCGATCAGCAAGTCTTCTCTCTCGGGTGGTTCTGCTTTTTTCTTTGGTCTGATGACGCTGCTTGCTGGATCTTGGATCGGCCTGGCCGCGGCGGGTTATGCATCGGGGACGAAGCACGCGCCGGACTGGGTGCTGTGGGCGAGTTCGACGGTGTTTTTAGCTGCCGGGATCATCATGTGCTTGCAGGGGATCACCGATTTGAATCAGCGTCGGCGAGGTCGGCGTGATGCGATGCTGCATCCCGATGCGGTCTGGCGCGCGGACTATGTGTGGTCGGATGCGGATTCGTTGCATGGGATGAAGAGCCGAGACTCGGGCGGCTGGGGCGTGCATGTGATGGGGCTGACGATCGTCGTGTGTTTCACGATGGTCTCGACATGGGTTTCGGCGACTGCGTCTGGGTCTGATCCTTGGATATTTTTGTGGTTCATGACCGGGGTGATGTATCTGGTTCAGGTGATTGTGTTGGTTTGGTTTGCGAAACTGGTGCTGCGCGCGATCCGGTATGGGTCGCCTCGGATGGTGTATGAGTCGGTCCCGGTGCGTCCCGGCGGGATGGTGACGGGGACGGTGGTGTGTCCGCGTGGGTTCCGGTTGCTTGATCGGGTTTCGATCACGCTGCGGTATGTGGTGGAGTCGTATCAGGATTCGTCCTCGTCGGGCCGGAACGGGAAGAGCAGGGTTTCGTGCCGAGGGAAGGTACATGACTCGTGGGTGATCGAGGATGTGCCCGCTCAGTTGGGTGGTGTTGGGGCTGAGGGGCGGATCCCGATCGCGTTTCTGATTCCGGAAGATGCGGAGGACACGAAGGCGTCGGATCGACCAGCTCGGTTCTGGGATCTTGAGGTACGCGGCGAGGCGAAAGGCGTGGACTTTGTACACCGATTCGCGGTTCCGGTGTATTCAGAGGGATAATCACCAGTCGCGATTTGGTGGGTGGTTGTTCTCGGTGGTCTACGATTCGTCGACTTTGTCGCGTGGGTGCTGGTGAACATCGCTGATCCGCTGCGGCTTCTGACCTTGCAGGACCATTTTCAATGACAACAACAGATACCAAGATCGCCACCCCTGCGGGGTTGGGACGCTTTTCTTCTAAAGGATTCCTCGGGAGCGGGATCAAGACCGAGGTGCTCTCGGGATTGACGGTCGCGCTGGCGCTGGTTCCCGAAGCGGTCGCGTTCGCGATCATCGCGAATGTGAATCCGTTGGTGGGGTTGTATGCCGCGTTTATGGTGGGGTTGCTCGCGTCGATCTTTGGTGGTCGTCCCGGGATGATTTCTGGCGCGACGGGTGCGATGGCGGTGGTCATGGTGCATCTGGTCGCGGAACACGGGGTTGAGTATCTCTTTGCCGCGATCGTGCTGACGGGATTGATCCAGATCTGTGTCGGGGTGCTGCACCTTGGTAAGTTTATTCGGATCGTGCCTCATCCGGTGATGCTTGGGTTTGTGAACGGTCTTGCGATTGTGATTTTCTCGGCGCAGCTGTCACAGTTCAAGGTGATGGGTGAAGACGGCGAGATGCAGTGGATGAGCGGAACGCCGATGATGGTGTTCTGTGGATTTGTGTTGCTCACCATGGCGGTGATGTACTTCCTGCCAAAGATCACCAAAGCGTTCCCATCCGCGCTTGCGGGGATTCTGCTGGTGTCGGTGCTGGTGATCGGGCTGAATATTGATACGAAGACGGTCGGGGATATCGCGTCGATCAAGGGCGGGTTCCCGAGCTTCCATCCAATCTCCGTGCCGTTCTCGATTGAGACACTCAGAATCATTCTTCCATACGCGTTTATCCTCGCGGCGGTTGGTCTGATCGAATCGCTGCTGACGATGACGCTGATCGACGAGATGACCGACACACGCGGACGCGGGAATCGCGAGTGCGTCGGTCAGGGGATCGCCAACTCTGTGACGGGGTTGTTCGGGGGCATGGGCGGGTGTGCGATGATTGGTCAGAGCATGATCAATATTAACTCGGGAGGCCGAGGACGCTTGTCCGGGATCGCGGCGGCGTTGTTCCTGCTTGGGTTCATCCTGTTTGGATCAGGATTGATCGAGAAGATCCCGATGGCGGCGCTCGTCGGCGTGATGTTCATGGTTGTGATCGCGACCTTCGAATGGTCGAGCTTCCGGATCATGAAGAAGATCCCGCTCAAGGATGCGTTCGTGCTGATTCTGGTTTCAGCGGTGACCGTCGCGACGGATCTGGCGCTCGCGGTGATCGTCGGCGTGATCGTGTCCGTGTTGATCTTTGCGTGGGAACATGCGAAGCATCTGCATGTGGTGATGCGTGATGATGCGGATGGTTCGCGTGTGTATGAGTTGAATGGGCCGTTGTTCTTTGGGTGTATCAAGGAGTTCCGCGAGTTCTTTGATCCCGCGAACGATCCCGACGATGTGGTGATCGAGTTCCGCAACTCGCGCGTGGTGGATCATTCTGCGATCGAAGCGATTGATGCCCTTGCCGAGCGGTACCGCAAGGCGGGGAAGACTTTGCATCTTCGGCATCTGAGCGAGGACTGCCGGCTCCTGCTGCATAAAGCGGGGGATATGGTGGAGGTCAATGTGCTTGAAGATCCGCATTATGCGGTGGCGGATGATGAGCTTGGGTAAACTTTGACTGTATGACTGATGTGATCAGGAGCCCGTTGATTCGTGGGGAGCCGGCGTGGCATGTGCGTCGCCGACGGTTTACAACGGTACTGATGCTGGTGATTTGTCCATTGATTTTCATCTTTACATTCGTTGCCGATTCAGATGACTTGCTGAACTTCCCTGGATGGGTGAGTGTGGTGGTCGCTTTGGGTTTCTTATCTGTGGTCTATTACGCGATAGATGTCTACATGAAGCCGTACGGTCTGGGCTTTCTGCAGAAAGATGCAACACTACTTGAACGACTTGAGGGGGTCCCATGCCCAAGTTGTTTGTATCCGCTGTGCGAGTTGGAGAAGGCGGATGCGGAGCATATGTGCTCAGAGTGTGGGTGTGGGATTAGTGGGGTTGATGCGATCAGGGCGTGGGATGGGCTGAAGGGGTACCGGTCGCCGCAGGCGTGGAATCGGTGGTTGAAGGATTCATGATTCCCGACTGCGCCGAAGACGGCGAGTCGGGGCATCCGGCGTAATGACGCCTTAGATAATCTTGGCGCTCTTGCTCAGATTGTGCTTCGCGCAGAGTAGCTGGATATTGTCAGCTGTGAGGGAAGTTCCACCCTTTGAGAATGGGATGATGTGGTCGAAGTGCAAGTTTTGATCCGAGCCACAGTCTCGACACTTGCCGCCATCTCGTTTCCATACTTCTTGTTTTACCGACGATGGGATCATCCGCGTGTGGTCAAGCTCTGGATCAGGCGTGTGGGCATTTTGATCATCGAGCAGCTTGAGTTGGAACTTACAGATGTTTCGTATTCCATCATGTTCAACCCATGCCTCTCTGAGAGCAAATGCTCCGTTGTAGACCCAGATGCCGGCTTTGATTTTTTCGTAGACATGTACGCGTTCGAAATCATCTGACTCGCCACGTTCGGTGGCTGCGTTGTAGAAATAGCCATTCTGGGTTAGTTTTCCAGATGGCAGTTTCAGAGGTTGGTCAGTAGATTTTGGATCCGGTCCATCTTTGTAGTTTGGGAGATCATGGCCTTCGTAAATTAGTGTTTTCCCGCCATCAAGTACTTCGTCGCGGTATGGGGCATTGGGCCTGGTGCTCATCAGAAAGATGGATCTTGTCTGATGTAGTCTGTAGTTCATTCCTCTTTGCAGTTGCGCGCGTTCATAGCCACACATTTGATGATGTGAAACTACATCTCCTGGGTTGAACGGTTCAGTACTCAAAGTTGATTCAGCGCCTCAACAAGCTGGTCCACATGCTCCTCGGTATGGGCCGCGGACATTTGGATGCGGAGTCTTGCTTCGCCTTCGGGGACAACGGGGTAGCCGAATCCGATGACGAAGATGTTGTGGTCGAGGAGTTTTTTGGACATTGCGATCGCGGTTGCGGTTTCTCCGACGATGATGGGGCAGATCGCGGTGGGGGATTCGAGGACATCGAAGTTGGTTTTGTTCTTGATCTGCTCGCGGCAGTACTTCGTGATGTCGCGGAGTTTCTGGACGCGCTGGGGCTCGTTCATCAGCGTGCGGATCGCGGCGTTGGCGCTCGCGGCGACGGTGACTGGGAGGGCGTTGGAGAAGAGGGTTGGTCGACCGCGCTGGATGATGAGGTCGATGAGGTCTTGGGATGCGGCGATGAATCCGCCCGCGCCGCCTCCGAGTCCTTTGCCGAGGGTGCCGGTGAAGACATCGATTTGGGCCATTCCATCTGAGCCGATCATGTTGTAGTGTTCGTGTGTGCCTCGTCCGGTTTTGCCGAGGACGCCGTGGCCGTGGGAGTCGTCGACGCAGAGGTACGCGCCGTATTCATCGCAGAGTTTGCGGAGTGCTGGGAGGTTGGCGATGTCGCCTTCCATGGAGAAGACGCCGTCGGTGATGAGCCAGATTTGTCCGGTGACTTCGGGGTCGTTCTTCGCTTTTTCGAGTGCGGCTTTGCACGCGTCCATGTCCGAGTGGGCGTAGATACCTTTCTTGACGCCTTTCTTGATGACCGGGGTCAGGCGCATGGAGTCCACGATGCACGCGTGGTTGAGGGAATCGGAGATGATGATGTCACCCGCTTCGCAGACGGTTGGGAAGAGTGCTTCAGTCGCGTTCCAGCAACTGACGAAGGTGTAGGCGGCTTGGGTTCCCATGAACTCAGCGATGGTTTTTTCGAGGGTGTGGTGAGGGGTGAAGGTGCCGCAGATGAAGCGGACGGAGGCGGTTCCCGCGCCGTATTTTTTGAGTGCTTCGATCCCCGCGTCGATGACAGCGGGGTGGTTGGCGAGTCCGAGGTAGTTGTTGGAGCACATGCAGATTCGGTCGTGGCGTGAGCCGTCGTCGTCGATCATGGTGACGAGTGCGTCCATCGGGGAGTCGAGGGTCTGGAGGACCTTGGTCTGACCGCTCGAAGCGAGCATGTCGAGGGTTTCCTTGGTGCGGACGGCGAACGGGGTATCGGTGGCGGTTGGCATGTGTGATTCCTGCTGAAAAAGGTTTCGGTTGTGGATCTTAGGTGGTGGATCCCGCGAATATCCCATACATACACACATCAATGAAGGGACACATTATGGATGGTTTGAATGGGCGGCGTGGGTTTACACTTATCGAAGTTGGGGTGTTGATCGCGGTTGCGGGGTCAATGGGGGCGGTTGTGATCCCCGGTGCGGATCGGCTTCAGAAAGCAAGTCTTGATACCAAGTCCCAGTGGGTACATCATGACCTGGCTCGTCGGCAGTTTGTGTATATGGGGGATCATCAGGGGGCGTTTACGGGACCGAATACTTCTGGTGCGGATTGGAATAGGGATTTGATCTCAGCATTTTCTAATCATGGGATCGACACCCTTGATTTTGATACGGCTGGAGGGAACCCGACTTCCCAGGGAGATTGGATAACGCCTTTGGTCGGGGATGCATATGGGTTCTCAGCCAACCGCGCTGTTCGGACACAGCAGAAGTTTGAAGTTGTGGCTGATCCCACGACTGACAGGATGGTCGATATTTTGTTTCTAAGTCCGGCGCCAGCGGACGCTGCGCAGTTCCAAGAGTTGTTACAGGAAAGCGGTTTTCGGCAGCGGAGTTTTCTACAGATACAGAGTTTTTCGCATTATTCGATAGAGCACGAGCAGAGGAATGTTGTCATAGATTCCAAAAATGACATTGGCTATTCCGAGTGGTTTGCGGTTCAAAGCAAGAGTGATCTGGCTCTGACACCTGTTGGATACTCGCCAAATGTTCATAATGTAGGAATGCAGCCTTCAAACAAAGTGTTATTTTCAGATGGGACGCGGTTCTATACCGATAGTTTGGGGCTTAACATCGATATTGGAACAGTGGCGATACTGAATTCGAGGGACTCGGATATTGGTCCAATGCTGCATGGCTCTGCTGCATATGGACGAGAGACGAGTGTGTCTCCAAGTCAAATGAATCTAGATCTGTCCTACCGAAAGAAGGGGGGGGAGGGTATGTATGTCACCATGTTTGATGGATCACTTCGATACATGACTCGCGAGCAGTCGTGGACGGATCCGACGCCTTGGTACCCGAGCGGGAGCGTGTGGCAATCGAGTGAGAACGCGACACCCGAATCTCAGGCATGGGTGAAGAAGAATCTTCCAGATGGGATCATTCACTGAGCTTGATTGATCCGAGGCGTATCATTTATCGTTGAACAAGCACCAAAGAACCAAACTCGAAGGGATTCTGGAATCGCTCTCCAAGGCGGACCGGGATCGTGTGTACGAAACAGCACGGGATCAGCGATCCGCAGCGCAGAAGCGTCGCAGGTCCAAAGCGCGTGAAACCGAGGACGGCGAACGCCTTGGAGGGAAGCGTCGCGCTGACCCGTTGATCGACTGGGTGCTGCGGGTCGTCGAGAAGGAATACGGGCACGCGGAGAAGATCCGTGAGCGATCGGACTCGGATACAGATTCGGATCTTGGTGATGGGCTGGTGATCGAGCTCACCCGCCGGCGAGCGACCGTGCTCCCGAGCGGGGAAACAGAAGTTGACAACGCGATGCACTGCCGGCTCAGCGCGGAACTCGCGGGTCGGCAGCAGTCCGGGATCGCGGTGGGGGATCGGGTTGTCTATACCAAGCTCGATGCGAAGGACGATGACGAGGATTTGTTTGAGATCGTGAGTGTGATGGAGCGCCGATCGAAGCTTGCGCGTCCCGATGCGCATGATCCGAGACTGGAGCGTGTGGTCGCGGCAAATGTTGATGTGGTGGTTGTGGTGGTGTCGGTGGTGTCGCCTCCGCTGCATCCGAGGTTGATTGATCGGTATCTGGTTGCGATCGAATCTGGGGGGTGCGATGCGATCATCGCGGTTAACAAAGTGGATTTGCTCGATGATTCGAATCGAGATTCGGAGCTGAGCAAGCTTGATCCGTACCGCGAAGCGGGGATCCCGATCGCGGTGTGTGCGGCGGTGCCTGGGGATGATTCGTCTTCACGCGTAGATGAGTTGCGGTCGTTGCTCGCGGGAAAGACCTGCGCGTTTGTGGGGCACTCTGGTGTGGGCAAGAGCTCGCTGGCCAATGCGCTCCATCCTGGGTTGATGATTGAGACGGGGCGCGTTCGTGAGCACGACCAGCGCGGTCGGCACACAACGACGGCGAGTGCGATGCATTTTATTGAGCCCAACATCCGCGTGATTGATACGCCTGGGGTTCGGTTCTTTGGTCTTGCGGATGTGACTCCCGAGGAGCTGCGTTGGATGTTCCCGGAGTTTGTGGAGTACACGCACGATTGCAAGTTTAATGATTGCTCCCACGATCATGAGCCGGGGTGTGCGGTGGAGGCGGCGGTCGAAGCGGGGAAGATTTCGGCGGTCCGGTACGAGACTTACCTGCGATTGCTCGAGGAGCTTCGGACTGGGGGCAAGCCGAAGGATGTGACGGAGCGGATTCGTCCGATGACTGATATGAACGAGTAAAAACCAACAGACGCTGTGCGAGTAGATCGTGTCAGCGTCTGTGGCTCGTGTGGCTCAGATGATCTTGATTACTTCGGGTTCGTTGCTTCCCGGTAATCGTTCAAGAATGCGACGATGTCGAAGTAGTTGAGGCGGGAGTCGCCATTGTGATCCGCCGCGAGGTCACGCTTTGTGAGCAGCTGCGCGAAGGCGAGCACATCTTCAAACTCGACAAGATCATTTCTGTTGTAGTCTGCGGCATGCGCGGGGGCGCGGAAGGTGAAGACCTGGTCCGCGTCGAGATTGGTGTAGGTGTTGAAGCTGCCGTCGGGCCACGCGACTTGGATGGATTTGATTTCGGATTCGCTCGCAAGACCGATGTGGGCTTCGACGGGGGAGGTGCCGCAGTAGGTGTTGTTGTTGTGGATGGGGAGGAGGTAGTCTTTGGTGGGAGTGGAGAGGGTGACCATCGCGCCGATGCCTTGGGGCGCGAGCGAGTCTCTGCTGTAGGTGTCGAGTTTGATGCGTGCCCAGTGGGTGTTGGCTTGTGAAGTCTTGGGTGTGATGAGGTCGTTTCGGTAGTACGCGTTTTGCTGTGTCCAGTTGAAGACCATGGTGTCGATGTCGCCGTCGTTGTCGGCGTCGAGTCGGACGAGCCCGCGACCTTGTGAGACGAGGTCGATGCCGCAGGACGCTGCGGATTCGGTGAACTGTGTTGCGTCTCCGTTGTTGAGGAAGAGGGTCATGGGGTCTCCACCGAAACCGAAGAGGTAGCCGTTGGTTTCAAGGATGTCTTTGTCCCCGTCGTGATCGAAGTCGTTGATGAGCGATCCCCATCCCCAGTGGCCGTCGTAGCAACCGCTCAATCGTGCGGTGTTGTCGAAGGTGTTGTCTGGGTTCTGGATGAAGAGGACATTCCCGGGCCCGTTGGTGGTGTCGTAGGTGATGTTGGACATGAAGAAGTCCAGCAGGCCGTCTTCGTTGATGTCGGCGACATCGATCCCCATCGCGTTGGCGATCCCGATGCTCTCGACATTGGTCGTCATGTTGGTGAAAGTGCCGTCGTGGTTGTTGATGTAGTACTTGGAGGTTCCGGTGTCGCCGACGATGATGAGGTCGGGGTATCGGTCGCGGTTCATGTCCACGAATGATGGGAGAAATCCGGAGAGTCCGGTCTGTTCGAGTCCGGCTTCTGCGGTGACATCGGTGAAACGCCAAATGCCTTTGCTATCTTCACCGTCGTTGCGGAATAGGCGGTTGCTTGCGGCCAGCGGGTTATAGGCACAGACGAAGAGGTCGAGGTCCCCGTCGAGGTCGTAGTCGCCCCAGCCTGATCCGGTGCCTTCTTTGCGATTGGAACCGGGTTCAAGATGATTCACACCTGCTGAGACCGCGATGTCGGTGAACGACCACTGGCCTTTGGAGTCCGGGCCGTTGTTTTGCATCAATAAGAGCTTGCCCGCTTGGGGCGCGGATTCAGCGGGACCGAACGCGGAGATGAAGAGGTCCATGTACCCATCGTTGTTGAAGTCCGCGGCGGACGCTGCGAAGGAGTGGAATGGGCCTGCGATTCCCCAGTCGTCGGCTTGGTTGGTGAAGGTGCCGTCGTGGTTGTTGATGAAGAGACTGTTGGGATTGAGAGATCCGAGGTGGAAGATGTCGTCGAAGCCATCGTTGTTAAAATCAGCGGCGACCCCTGCACCGCTCATCGGTGTGTAGAGTTGGCTCCCTACGAACGCGTTGATCGAACTGAGACCCGCTTGGGTGGTCTGGTTGCTGAACTGGAGCGATGGCTCGCCGGCAATAGCGTGTGTGCTGAGAAAGCAGGTTGATGATGATACGAAGAAAACGAGGCGCGAAGAAATACGCATTTGCAGACCCCAGCAAGTCTGTGCTGACAATCCCGCTGAATGAATCAGGGCAGGACACGCACAAACCTCCACGCATACGAGAATGCGTGGAAAAACGGTCGCGGGTTGGCACACGACACCAATCCGGTTCTGCACGCTTGGAGTTGAGGAACCAAGCGGTCAGAGACAACGCGGTGGGGATTCGAAACTGTGAATGCGAGACCTGTGCATTCACTACCCAGAACAAATTGGCACTTCAAACACCCCCACGGCGTCCGAGTGAACTTGTCGAATCTACCAGAATACCCTCTGGGTTGCAAGAACATTCCTTCTGTTTTTATAAGGATCGAGGTCCACGATGGATTACAAGCACTGGATAGCGCAAACACCGATGGGCCGAGAATCACTCTCGCAGGGGATTGAGGGCGTTGTGGACTGGGCGCAGGCGTATCTTGAGTCGCTTGAGACACGGGATGTCTCGCCAGCGGTTGAGTGGGGGGATGTGCTCGCGGGACTGGAAATGAGCCCCCCAGAGAGCGGGTTGGGGATGGATGCGATCACTGGCTTGATCGCTCAAGCGGATACTGAGTTCGTTGATCGGCTCGTGCATTGGAACTCGCCGAGGTTCTTTGCGTTCTTCCCGTGCTCGAACTCGGTGCCTGCGATTCTCGGTGAGCTGATGAGCGCGGTGCTCAATGTGAACGGGATGCTGTGGTCCACATCTCCCGCGTGTACCGAGCTTGAGGTGCGTGTGATGGATTGGTGTGCGGAGTTGTTCGGGCTCGACGATGCGTTCGCGTTCAGTCGATCAACCACCGGCGGCGGGTGCATCCAGGGGACGGCATCAGAAGCGGTGCTCGCGGCACTCGTCGCGGCTCGTCGTCAGTGCACCAAACGCGGCGTCGATCGCTCCAAGGTGACGGTGTACACCAGCGATCAGGCGCACTCGTCGGTCGTCAAAGCGGCGATGGTCGCGGGGCTTGCGGATGATGCCGATGACCGGAGCCGGGTGCGTGTGCTGGAGACGGACGCGGATCTGCGGATCGATCCAGCGGTGCTTGAGCGCGTGATGCGCGAGGACATCGATGCTGGGTTGATTCCCGCGATGGTGGTTGCGACGATCGGTTCGACCTCGACAGGGGCCGTGGATCCGGTGGGCGCGATCGCGGAGGTGTTGGATCGTGTGAAGGTGGATGGGCAGAGGTGTTGGTTGCATGTGGATGCGGCGTGGGCTGGAGCCGCGAGTGTGTGTCCGGAGTTCCGGGTGATGATGGAGGGGCATGAGCGTGCGGACTCGATCTGCATCAATCCGCACAAGTGGCTCTTGACGAACTTCGATTGTGATTTATTTTGGGTGCGGGACCATCGCGTGTTGACCGAGTCGATGAGTATCCAGCCGGCGTATCTGAAGAACAAAGCGAGCGAGACCTCGGAGGTTGTGGATTTCCGGGATTGGCATGTGCCGCTGGGGAGGAAGATGCGGGCGCTGAAGTTATGGATGGTGATCCGGTGCTTTGGTGCTGAGGGGTTGCGGGCGCATATCCGGGGTCATGTCGAGCTTGCGGCGGTGGTGGAGCGGTGGGTGGTTGAAGACCCTCGCGTTGAGCTTGCGTGCGACCGGATGCTCGGATTGGTGTGCTTGACGGTGGTGGGGGAATCGGGGTTGACGAAACAGCTTGTGGATGATGTGAACGCTCGCGGGCGGGTGCTGATCACGCATTCGGTGGTGCCGCTGGGTGATGATGGGGATGGAGGACGGTCCTTGTGCTCGATTGCACGCGTGAGTGTGGGATCGCCTGGGGTTGCTCGGGAGGATATTGAGGTGTTGCTCTCGGAGATCGGGCTGTGGTTGGATCGAGCGGTCGGCGAGCGATAAACTCGTTCATGCGTGAACTCAACAACAGGATGCTCGGCTGCTTTCAATGGTGTGTGCTGTCCTGTGCGTTGCTTGCCGCGGGCGGGTGTTCAAACTCAGCGGTCTACAACGGCACCCAGTACAGCTTTGACGCGTCGGGATCGGATCGCGAGCGGGTGATCGAGGTCGTGCGTGAAGTGCTCACGGAGTACCGGTTTGTGATCGATCGTGTGGACGCTCGGCGTGGGGTGGTGACGACGGAGTACAAGTCCACGCAGGGGATTGTGTCGCCTTGGGATGGGGAGCAGAGCTCGCTCCGCGAGGAGTCGGCGGACTTTGTGAATCAGCACGAGCGTTCGGTCCGCGTGGAGATTGATGATGCGGGGGAGGTCATCGTCATGGTGATGGTCCAGCGGATTCATCAGCCTGGGAGACGGATCGAGACCGAAGCGATCTCGCGGTCATCACGCATGACGATCATCGGGACCGATGGCAAGCGCGAACCATCGCGACTCGTCACCCCCATCGGGATCGACGGGGGGCTTGCTCAGCGGATCGGTGAGCGAATCGATAAGCGGGTTCGTGTCATCGCGAGCAAATGAGCACGCGTGGTTGGTGACGAGTTTGGCAACGATCGACAATGATCGACAATGATCGACAACAAATAATGCCAAAAGCAGTCAACCAAGATCTTGTTTGCACCCCTTCAAGGGGTGTTTTACTGGGTATTTTACGGATATGGAGGGGGACTAATTTTGCCGAGATTGCTGGTTTGGAGGGGAAAATGGCGCATATTCAGGATGTCATCGCCCGATTTGGCGGCGTTGATTGCAGGGCAAACCCTGTTTTGAGCGTTAAAACGGCGATTAGAGGTTTTTAATGTCCGCAGTTCCGGGACATCAAGGGTTTGTGTTTGAGCCGATTACTTGGCAGCCCGAGGTGTTGGCTCGGCTCAATGATCGTCATCTTGTCGCGTGGGGCGATGAAATTTCGGTCCGGACCCGGTTTGCCGCGAGCTTCCAGCAGTATCTTTCGAGTATGCCTGACACGCAGGTGTGTGTGATTCACGGGCGTGCGATCCAGACTTTAGATGATCTGTGTGATCAGCTTGAGCGTTTGATTCCGGTGGACAAGCTCAGTCGATCGGTGGATGGGCCTTGGGGGATTTCTTCGTTGCTGCGTCAACGGTCATCGGTACCGGGTCGTCGGAGCGAGCGGATGCGGGTCTTTGTGTGGCACGATGCGGATCTGCTGGTGCGCCGCGATCGCGGACTGTTCCAGGACATTGCTGAGGTGATGGCGGGGGTCAGCGCTGAGATGGAATACGCCGACGATGGCGCGGTACTGGTGCAACGCTGTGTGTATGTCGGGTCTTCATCGATCGAACGCGAAGCCCGTCGGGTCGATTCAAGGCTCAACTCATGGGGGAACTCGGTCTCTGGCGAGATCCCGTTCTGGGAGCTTGTGAGCGGGCAGGCAACCCCTCGGACGACGCTCTGTTCGATTGATCGACTGCTTGCTGATTCGGGGTATTGAACGAATCAGGCATCTGGGGATTGGACTGCGGCTCGATGGGCTTTTTTTTATGCGCCGATGGAGCGGGCGGGGTTTACTTTGGGGGGTGAGGGGGGCTTGATTGGTTATGAGAATCATCAGTGGAGAATACCGTCGTCGTCGTTTGCTCCCTTTGCCCAAGGGGGTGGAGACGCGTCCGATCCCGGACATGGTCAAAGAATCGTTGTTCAATCTGCTGCGTGGACACTTCGAGGATGTCGGTGTCATTGATGTGTTTTCTGGATCGGGTTCGGTAGGACTCGAGATGGCGAGCCAGGGCGCGAGCCGGGTGGTGTGTGTCGAGCGGGATCGACGGATGGCCAAGACGCTTGAAGACAACATCGAGATGCTCGGGTGCGGGGACCGGGTCGAGGTGGCGTGCTGTGATGCGCTGGGGCCGGCGACGCTTTCGCGGTGTCCCAAGCCGGTGCACATTGTGTTTATGGACCCGCCGTATCCGATGGTGCGTGATCCTGAGGGATGGCCTCGCGTGAAGAAGCAGTTTGAGCGTTTGATCGAGATGCTCGACGAGACGGGGTACGCGATCATTCGTACGCCTTGGCCTTTTTATCATCGCGAGTTGATTGATGATGACGGCGAAGTGGTGGCGGCTGAACCCGAAAAAGAAGACAAAAAGTACAAGGGGCGTCCGCCGCTGGAGCGGAAAGAGTTGATCGAAGGCGAAGAGATGGTCGAGATCGACATGGATGGGAACTGGGAAGCGGAGTGGGCGCGCGAAGCGGACGACAAGAAGGATGGCGGGACTCCGAACTATCGGACATGGGATATTTCGCTTGAGATGGAAGGGGCCGAGGGTCCTGAGACGCATGCGTATGGATCGACTGCGATTCACCTGTACATGCGAAAAACCTCCGACGACTAAGAATCTGCCTTGCGGCGTGTCCAGTGGGTGCGAGGGTGCATCGTCGGTGCTCAGAAGCGGTATATTCATATACTCGGCGGGTCTCTCATTGCCGAGATATGGAGTGGCACATTCGTGCAGTGGAATCGGATTCAGTTCTGTGTGGTGATTGCTTGCGTGTGCGGGGTGGTGCTCGGTGCGCTGGCGGGCGGGGGAGCGGATGCTCAAGCGACGGTCGATCGGGTGACCCTTGAGTGCGGTCTAGAGGTTGTGGTGTATTCCGAGCAAGGGATGAAGGGTGGGACGCAAGTGGTCGCGCGTTTGCATCGCGGATCGATGAGCGAACTTGATAGCGAACGCGGCGCTGCGATGATGGCGTCCCGCGCTGCGATGTATGGGATCGGTGGATATTCGCATGAGCGGATGCTTGGGTTGATGGGGATTGATGAGAGTGTGTCCGATTCGTGGGCCGCTGCTGGGCTTGGGCCGATGGTGACGCGGGACCATGTCGCGTTCATGCTTGGGAATGATGGAGACGATGCACGCGATGATGAACTGATCCGGGATGGGATGATGCTCGCGAATGCGCTTGTAAGTGGTTTTGCACCAAGTGATGATGTGATCGAGTCGGTGCGTGAGGGGATGCTCGCGGAAATTGACTCGATTGATTCGGATCAGGTTGAGCGATCGATGAGTCGTCGCTGGCTTCCGGAGTTGATGGATGGGAGTGGGTTTAGTAGGGGGCCTTTGGTGACGCGGGAGGAGTGCGAGCGTCTTGCGAATGATGCGGTGCGTGGGTATGTAGCGCGGTCGTGGAACGCGGGACAGGCGAGTGTGCTGGTGGTGGGGGATGTGGATGCTGCTGAGGTGATCGCTGAAGCTCGGCGGGTGTTTGATGGGTGCGAGTCGGGGGAGGCAACGGTTGGGTGCGTGGTGCCTGTGCTCAAGACGGATCTTGGCGGGCGCGTGGTGGTGATGCATGAGCCGAAGATGGAAGGTTCATTGGTGGGGCTGGTGTGGTTTGGTGATGAGAGCGAACGGGTCTGGAACGAGCGGGATTACCGGGACATGCTGGAGCTTGCGTTGTGCGGGGAAGCGATGCGGTACCGCTTGAACCGGTTGATGCGCCGGGATTGTGAAGGGGTGGAGATCGCGCGGGTTGAGGTGGGGGACTTGATGGGGCGGTACCGGTTTGGGCAGATGATCGCAGAACTGGCCGAGGGCGAGGAGGGCGTGGACGACAGGGGGGCGTGGGAATCCGCGCTTGCTGGTTTGGAAGTTGAACGGCGGCGCATGATCCGGGACGGATTGAGCGTGTTTGAAATCGAGCGGGCGCGGGAGTGGGTGCTACAGCAATGGGAATATGAGACTGATCAGTGGCGTGGCGCGACGACTCGCGAGCGGGCGCGGACATTGAGCTGGATGATGTCGATGGGGAGGCCTTTGAAAGACCTGCTCAAGTGGGAGCATCATGGGGAGGAGTGGCTTGATGCGATCGATGTTGATCGGGTCAACGAGGTGATCCGTGAGAACTTTGGTGACCAAGATCCCGCCGTGTTGGTGCTGCTGGATTCGGATGAGGGTGTTGATGCGTCAACAGTTGAGCGTGTGCTGGAGCGTGCACGCGGGGTCGCTCCCGAGGTGCTTGCGTCGGATTGGATCAAGGATTTGCAGGGACCGATCCTGAATCGATCTGGTAGTGGCGGCGACGTCGATGAGATTTCGGTGCATCAAGCTTCGGGTACGGTCAGTGCGACCTTGAGCAATGGGGTGGTGGTTCATCATCGGGAGATGGTGGACACAGAGAATCCTGGGCATGTGTCGATGGTGGTCCGGATCGGGTTTGATTCGATCGAGGACGCATCGATGAGCGGCGCAGGGGATGTACTCGCGGCGGCGATCGAGCGTGGAACGATTCAGTCGCGGACGGAGCGGGAGCTTCGTGGGATTCTGGTGGAGCATGGGATTGAGGTTGGGGTGAGCCGAGGGGTGTGGGGGATTGAGATTCAGGTGTCGGTGCCTGCGGAGTCGTTCGAGCTTGGTGCTGAGTTTGTGCACGCGGTGCTGACGGATTTGCGTATTGAGGGCGGGTTGATTGCTGAGGTCTCCGGTGAGGGGGCGTCTGGGGGGCGGGGTCTTGGTGTGCCTGTGGATTCGATGGAGGTGGGTATTGGTCGGGTGTTTGGGGTTGGGTTTACGATCCGTGATCCGCGTGGATTGGGTGCTGGGGTTGATGCGCGATCGGCGCGCGATTGGATCGCTCGTCAGGTGCAGGGGAATCACATTGAGGTTGGAATCGCGGGGGAGATTGATGCTGAGGAAGCGATTCAGGTGTGCGCTCGGCAGCTGGGTGGGATTGATTCAGGGAAGGGGTCCTCGCGTGAGGTGCCGAGGGTGGAATCGGTGGGGGTTGGACCGAAGGTTGTTCGCGTGCGTGCTGATGGTGGACGGGAAGGCGTGATGGTGGGATTCGGCGCGTGTGATGTGGATGATCTGGAAGGATTCCGGGCGCTGACGGTTGCGGGTCTCCTGCTTGATGATCGGATCAAGGCTCGGATGGGGGAGATGGGTGAGGATCATTGGGTGCTTAGTGGCGCGATGACGGTGGATCTCGTACCGGGGCGGGTGGTGATGTTCGCTCGCGTGGAGTGTGATCCGAGCGAGATCGAGGAATGGGCGGATGTGCTTGCGTCGGAGATCGAATCGATGGCGATCGAGGGGGTCTCAGATGGGGAGCTTGATGAACCGATGAGCGTGATTGATTCGATGCTGAGCAAGGGCATTGATCGAACGGGTTTCTGGTCGGGTCGATTGGCGCGGCTCGGGCTCCGGCATGGGGGGGTGGAGGCGGTGTGGTCGATCGGGGAGTCGTACCGCTCGTTGGATGCAGCGAGGGTCGGTGAGATTTTCGGAAAATGGTATCGCGAGGGGGATCATTTCCGTCTGGAGATGGTCGGCGGGGAGCGGTGATTGGCTGTTTGGAGTGCGCACGAAAAAACCCCGGGAGATTTCGGGGTTTTTGTGAATACAACGGTGTGTATTGATTAGGCGGCTTGGTGTGTGTGACCCGCGGCTGGGTTGAAGCCGGTGAATGGGTTGAAACCGTATGGGGTGCCAGATTCTGACTGGTTGCCTTCAGCGTTCCACCAGTTGAAACCGAATGGGGTCTGTGGAGTTGGGAACTGACCTGCGAATGGGGTGTTGAAACCGTTCCATGCGTTGGTTGGTGCCCACTGGTTCCATGATGGGGTGCCTTGGAAACCCTGGAAGCCGTTGAAGTTGTTGAATGATGGGGTGTTCCAGTTCCATGGGGTGTTGGACCACTGGCTTGGGGTTGACCATGGGGTGGAGTTCCATGCGTTGTTTGACCAGTTGTTGAAGCCCTGGAAGCCGGTGTTGAAGCCGGAGAATGGGGTGTTGAATCCTTGGTTCCATGATGGGTTGCCTTGGAATCCCTGGAAACCTTGCTGACCTGGGAATGCGTTGAAGCCGTTGAATCCGAATGGTGTGTTGAACATGTGTGGTCCCTTATTTGTGGGGGTGTTGGTTCGTAGATCGCGCCTGCGATCCGTGTGGTTCAGATCGGCGTGTCGAAGGGGCGAGTTTTGTGGGAGTTGAACTGGGGTGTTCAACTCAGGACTTTGGGAGAGTCCGGCGCGTTATCTGCGCCTCGAAGGGTGAGGTGGGGGAGCGTTGGATCAGTCTCGTGTGTAGGTTGCGAGGCAGTTGGGGGCTTCGGTGATGGACACCGAGTGGACCTTCGCGTGGGGTGCCAGCGAGGAGTCCAAACGATCGGCGAGTTCGTCGGCGATGTGTTTGGCGATGTTCTCTGCGGTGGGATTGATCGAGTCGAAGGGGGGGGTCTCGTTGAGGTTGTTGTTGGTGAAGGGGGTGCAGATGTTGATGAGCTGGTCTTGGACGGTGTGGAAGTCGCAGAGGAGTCCGTCGTCGTCAAGGGTTTGTCCGGCGATGTAGGCGGTGGTTTTGAAGTTGTGGCCGTGGATGGGTTCGTGGTTTCCGAGGATGGAAATCGTGTGTGCGGCGCAGAACTCGTGGGTGACCTGGATCGTAAACATGGTGGTGCTCCTGTTTGCTTCACCAGTATGATGGATTTTGGGATCGGGTGGGGCGGCGGAGTTTATAGATTGGGTTAAGGGGTTTTCGGTTGTGCGGACGCTGTCTTGGCGGAGGGGTGGGTCTTGGACCATGTCGAGAGGGAGCGGAAGGCCATGATCGCGATGACGACATTGGCGACGACTCCCGCGGCGGAGTGGGCGATGAGGTTGAAGGCGATCCAGCAGATGGAGGCGAGGGCGGCGTAGATGAAGCCGTCTTTGTGGTGCTTTCCGAGTCGGTACATGGAGAGGAACATGAAGACGGCGGCGGCCCAGTCGAGGCCGTAGTAGGAGAAGAGGAAGTTTTGGATGGATTCTGGCATAGGGGGAAGGGTAGGGGGGAAGTCGGCTAGAGTGGTGGACTTGGAAAAGGAGTGTTTGGAATGGGTGATTCGCCGTTGATTTTGGGTGTGAGTGGGCTGCGTGGGATTGTTGGGGAGAGTCTGACTCCGAAACTCGCGATGCGCTATGCGGCGGCGTTCGGCGAGTGGCTCTGGCAAGGTCGAACCGAGGGCGATGCGATGGTGATCGCCGTAGGTCGCGATGGTCGGCGAGGCGGGGAAGTGATCGAAGAAGCGGCGATCGAGGGGTTGCTCCGGAGCGGGTGCGATGTGATCCGGATGGGTCCAGCGACGACGCCAACGGTTGGGGTTGCTGTGTCCGCGCCGTGCTGTGAAGCGGGGATAGTGATTACCGCGAGTCATAATCCGGCGGAATGGAACGGGCTCAAGTGCATCGTGCTGGATCGTGATGATGGCGGGTCGGCGTCGCGTGCGCCGCTTGCATCGGAAGCGGACGAGATTATCGCGTTGTTCAAGAGCAGCGAAGGGGAACCGAAACAGACACGCGAGCGCGGGATTGTGGTGGCGCATTCGAGCGAGGTTGGGGTGCATATTTCGTGGGCGGTGGATTCGTTCTACCGGATTGCGGGCGAGAAGCCTGTGAAGAAGGTGGGGAAGATTTCGGTGGTGCTGGATTCGGTGAACTGTTCTGGATCGACGATGGCGGTGCCTTTCTTTGAGCGGATTGGTGTTCGGCTGTATCCGATCGCGTGCGATGGGTCTGGGGATTTTCCGCATACTCCGGAGCCGACGAAGGCGAACTTGTCGGGCAAGGGGGGGTTGTGTGATGTGGTGCCTGGGATTGGGGCGAGTGTTGGGTTTGCGCAGGACCCCGATGCAGATCGGCTGGCGATTGTTGATGAGTTGGGGGCGTATATTGGTGAGGAGTACACGCTGGTGTTGTGCGCGATGGCGTTGATGGAGGCGCGGTTGGGGGGTGGGGGAGATAAAGAAGACACACAGGCGGGACGCCTGTGCCACGGGAAAGCGAAGCCGGTGTTTGTGGTGAACCTTTCGACCTCGCGGATGATTGATGATGTCGCGGCTCACTACGGCGCGGAGGTTGTTCGCTCGGCGGTGGGGGAAGCGAATGTTGTTGAGGTGATGAAATCGCTCAAAGCGCAGGGGCGGGATGTGGTGATGGGTGGTGAGGGGAACGGCGGGGTGATCTGGGCGGAGGTGACTTATGTTCGCGATTCGCTCTCCGGGATGGCGCTGGTGCTGTCGCTGATGGCGCGGACTGGGAAGACGGTGAGCGAGCTTGTGGGGATGGTGAACTCGTTTGGTCCAACGGATGCGGTGAAGGAGAACGGGTACACGATTCTCAAGGCGAAGTCGGCTCTGGCGTCCAAGGCGGATGCGGTGCCGGTCGTGGAGCATCTGAATGGGGTTTATGGTTCGCAGAAGGGGTGCCGCGTGGATTTGCAGGATGGGATCCGGATGGACTGGGATGATCGGGGGGTGTGGGCGCATGTGCGGGCGAGCAATACGGAGCCGATCATGCGCGTGATTGTGGAGGCGCCGAGCAGCGAGGAAGCTGAGCGGGTGGCGGGGGAGATTGATGGGCATATACTCGGAGCATGAGTGATACAGCGACAGACTACGAGATCGGTTCACGCGTCCGGGTGACGCAGCAGGTGATCATGAGCAACGAGGGGAAGCTGACCTCTGTTGAGGGTGTTGTGCTCCGGGTTGGTCAGCAGAAGACGGGGTCTTGGTTTGCGCACGGCCGGGATAAGAAGCTTTGGCTGGATCGGATTGAGCTCCGCAAGGATGATGGGGAGCTTGTGGTGGTGAATCTGGATCAGTACTCTCGGGTGGAAGTGATCGTCTGAGACTGATTGTTCATATTGTTCATTCGAGTTGATTTAGATAAGCGGCACTCTTTGGAGTGCTGTTTTTGTGCGCACAGATTGTCATGATTTTAAATGTGAAGTTTGGAAGTTTATAAAAATTTTCAGTCTTTGTTTTCAACGGTTTGCGCTCGGCGGGTTGCGTGGAGTGGCGGGTTTTGTGCGCACGCTGGTGTCCGAACGATCCATTGGGTGAGCGTGCGAATGGATGCATGCCGGGAAGTGGAGGCGGGACATGTCTGATCTGGGTTCGAGTGGGTTGTCGGGGAATGCTCAAAGGCGATGGGAGCTTGTGCGATCGTTGATCGATACGCACGAGAACGGGGTGTTGCCCCGACTTGAGCAGCTGTGGGCGTATTACCGCAACCCACTCGAGCTCGTCAGGCGGAGCGGGACTGTTTCGGGTTCCAATCAGAGCGGGTGGTATCGGATGGCGCAGGAGCGGGGGTTGCCTGCTCGCGTGACGGGGACGAGCGTGGATGGGGTGAGCGCGCCGAGTGGCCGGCGCGAGGTGGTGATCGAGAACGATATTGGGTGGCGCGTTGGGACGATGGTGGACTTTATGTTTGGGTCTCCGGTGCGGATTGAATCGCTGACGGAGAAGGGGTCGTTGCGGGACGCGATTGAGGGCGTGCTTGAGCGGGTGTGGGAGCACAGCGGGGGGATCTCGTTGATGCAGGACATCGCGACGCTTGGGCATGTGTATGGGTATGTGGATTTGCTGGTGCGGGTGGATGAGGATCGGCTTGTCGGCGCGAGTCTTGAGACGGTGCACGAGGCGTTCTCGATTGAACCGATCGAGCCGCGGCGTGGGGTGCCGATTGTGAGTGACTCGGATTACCGGGTGCTTGATGGGTACGCGATTCACTTTGAGCGGGAGCTCAACGAACTGGAAGACGCGAGCTCGAAGAACACGATCCGGAATCGGTTTGGTCGATTGGTGGGTGGTGGTCAGGAGAGTTCGGCACGCAAGCGATCAACGGTGACGGAAGTGATTTCGGCGGATGGCTGGGAGTTGTATGACGATGGGGATCGGGTGTCTGCTGGTGCTCGGTCGGTGCTTGGTTCTGTCGTGCCTGTGGTGCATATTCAGAACATGAGTCAGCCGTTTGTGTATGCGGGGCTTGGTGAGGTGGAGGCTTTGATCCCGCTTCAGGATGAGCTCAACACGCGGCTGAGTGATCGCGCGAACCGGGTGACTTTGCAGAGTTTCAAGATGTATCTTGCTCGCGGGATCGAGGGATTTGATGGGAGCGGGGTTGGGCCTGGGACGGTGTGGAGCACGGACAATCCGGATGCGTCGATCGTTGGGTTTGGCGGGGATGCGAGTAGTCCGAGCGAGGATCGTCATATCGGGGAGATCCGCGAGGCGCTCGACAAGATTTCGGGTGTGCCTCCGCTTGCGGGTGGTGTGGTCAAGGCGAAGCTTGGGAACCTGAGCAGTGCGAACGCGCTTCGGGTCACGCTGATGGGGCTCATCGCGAAGACGATGCGGAAGCGGGTGACTTACGGGCGCGGGATTGAGCAGGTGAGCCGGTTGGTGCTTCGTGCGCTTGATGAAGCGGGGGTGCTCCGTGTTCGTGACTCAGAGCGCGGGGTGCGGGTTGAGTGGGGCGTGCTTGGGCCGATCGGGGACGAGGAGTCCTTGGATGCGGCGCAGGCGAAGGTGGCGCTCGGTGTGCCTGAGGATCAGGTTCTTGGCGAGCTTGGTTTGGATGATGCGGATCCGGGGATTGTGTAAACAGATTAAACGACAAGGAGAATAGCAATGGGATTGAAACGGGCTGGTGCAGAACTGATTGATCATGGCGAACCGGAAGTTGTTGAGGTTGATCAGATTGATCTGAGTGAAGAGGTGATCTGGAAGGCGCGTGCGGCGGAAGCGGAGGAAAAACTTGCGGTGTGTGAAGCGCGAGTTGCGGATCTTGAACGCGAGCTTGCGGAAGCGAATGACGCGGTGGTCTCGACGCAGAGGCGGGGGGACATTGAACGGGAGCTGACGGCGGCGCGTGCTGTGGATTTGGAGACGGCGTGTTTGCTGACCGAAGCGACGATCGGTGAGATGGATGATCCGGATGTTGCGGTGGCGGTGCGGGAGCTGAAGTCGCGGAAGCCGTTTCTGTTCTCGTGTGCAACGCATGGGACGCATGGTTCTGTGATGAGCTCGCAGGCCGGGAGCGGCGGGGGTGGCGGGCTGGGACGGATGGCGTCTTCTGCTCGCAGCAGCGGGGATCGGAACGAGCTGCTGCGGTATCTGCGTGCTCGGCGTGGTGGTTGAAGCGGATTGAGATGGATGGGACTTTGGGGTTTGTAAACGGAAACGATAAGGAGAATAGACATGGCATTTACTGGTAAGGCGAGTTATTCGGGCGGCGCGGGGCTTCCTGAGTTGGTGGAAGATGTGAGCGACATCATCGGGATTGTGAGCCCGTTTGAGACGCCGTTGCTTGATCACCTTGGTGATGCGAAGCGGAGTGCGCTCTCGACGGTGCATGAGTGGATCGAGGATGCGTTGCTCCCCAACAAGGGGCAGATCAATCAGTCGAGTTTTTCACCGAGTCCACAAGCGGCGGTTGCGATTGTGGTCGATGAGCTGTCGATGTTCAGGGTCGGTGATCTTGTGCGTCCCGGCGGGACGGGTGAGGTGATGCTGATTGTTGGGATCAATGAGGGCGGGACGCAGATTGTCGTGACGCGTGGGTATGGATCGACAACAGCGGCGACGCTTGCGGACAACATGGAGCTTCATATTCTCGGGAACGCGGCGCTGGAAGGTGATGATGCGCCGGAAGCGAGATTCAGCAATCGCGTACGCAAGAGCAACTACACGCAGATCTTTACATCTGGGATTGATGTCTCGGGTTCGCTTCAGGCGTCGCGGGCGTATGGCATTAGTGATGAGGTGGATTACCAGAAGCAGGAGCGGATGCGTGAGTTGCTGCGTGATCTTGAGAACTGTGTGATCAATGGCGTCGCGCCGACGGCGAATCAGCAGGGATCTGGGACGGTTCGTCGTTCGATGAATGGGTTGATTCATTCGATGAATACGAACCTGTTTGAGCCTGGGATTGGAGCGATCCCGGATGGCGAGGGTGAGGGCGATGAGCTGAGCGAAGCGGTGCTCAATGCGGCGCTCAAGCAGATCTGGGATCAGTCTTCTGGTGGCGTGGACACGATTGTTGTGGGTGGGGCGCAGAAGCGGAAGATCAATGCGTTTGCGAGTGGGAGCCGGGCGTATCTGCCGGACGATCAGACCTACTCGGACATGATCAGTGTGTACGAGAGTGACTTTGGTGTGTGCCGAGTGATTCTTTCGCGCTGGGTTCCTACGGACACGGTGATGCTGCTGGATTCATCGCGGATTTCGGTGATGCCGATGCAGGGCCGGAGCTTCCACTACAAGCCGTTGGCGGCGACGGGGGATTCGGTGTCGGGTCAGGTGATCGGTGAGTACACGATGGAGTTCAAGAACGAGAACGCGCACGGGTTGATCTCTGGTCTTGCGGTTTGAGTTGAAGTGATTGCGGGGTTCCGGTGGGGGCTGGAACGCTCGGGGCGGGTGGAAACATCCGTCCCGGGTTTTGGCGGGTTGTTGGTGCTTGTTGGTTCATGCTGGAGGAATGGTATGTTTGCGAAGGACAGGGATTTGTTGGTGATTGAGCCGGGGTTGTTCCGGGAGGTGATGTGGAACGGTCAGCGGCTGCTGAGCGGGACGGGTGACCTGACGGGCGGTTTGTTGACGCTGACGAGCGGATCGTTTATTGAAGGGGCGATCGGTCCGGGGCATGTGGTGCTGATTGATTCGGTTCCAATGGAAGTGGTGAGTGTGCAGAGCGCGACGGTGGCGATGGTGTCGATCATGCGTGGGGATACGAACTCGAGCTTTATTCCTGGGAAGTGGGTTGAGGGCGCTGTGGTGGAGATCTTTACCTTTGAGCCACAGGTTGCGATTGTGCACCGGCAGATACTGGCGATGATCGGGATTGATGTGGATGATCCTGATGGGCTTGGTGATTCGGCGGTGACGAATCCGGGCGCGATGGTGGTGCTTGAGGCGCTGGGGGCGTTGCACCTGATTTATGCGTCGGCTGGTGCGCCTGGGCGTGGTGGTGAGGGGTTTCTTGATCGCGCGAAGCGGTATCAGCAGCGGTTCTCGACGGAGCGGGGTTCGGTGGTTGCGATGATTGATTTGGATGGGGACGGGATCGCGGAGACGCGGCGTCATCCGAACTCGTTTGTGCTGACTCGTGGTTGAATGGATTGGGAGGGATTGGCGATGCTTGTAATGCGGCCGGCGGTGGTGATGTTTGGGTCTGTTCGATGGGACGGGGTGACCCGGGTTGCGGTGGAGACTTCGAGCGCTGAGATGACGCAGGACTGGGACGAGTCTGGACCGAATCTTGTGTTCGCGGATTCGACTCGGCGGGTAATCAATGTGCAGGTTTATCAGGACATTGACGGCGATGATGTTTCCGCTCCGGATGCTGGTGAGGAGTCGGTGCTGGTGGTTGAGGTGGGTTCGGGGAATGATGCGGGGCGACGAACGATCTCGATTGGGGTTGTGGTGGTGAGCGTGTCGTATTCGTTCTCTGGGTCTCGATCGACGCGATTGGTACAGATGGTTGCGGTGAGCACGGCTGGGAATGTTGATCCGGTGAGTGTGACTGGGGGTGGATGATGTCGTCGTTTAAGGGGTTGGATCTGTTTGGTTCGGGTGTGCATCGGTTTGTCAATCAGCGGCTTGGTCGACGGGTGGTGTCGTATTCGTCTTTGCTGGGTGATCCGGCGGCGCCGGGGACCTTTGATTCTGGGAACTGGGAGGTCTGGGTTGAGGTGCATGGGCGGCTGGTCGCGTCATCTGATGCTGCGTTGTGGGATTTGCGGGACGATATTCTTGCGCAAGCGGCGAGCGGGATGACGCATGGGGTGCTCGTTGATGAGCATGGGCACAGCTGGACGGGCATGAGTCTATTGACCTATGAAGAGTTTGGGCAGGTTCGGCGCGGACGAGAGGTGTCGGTGGGGTACACGGTGTTGTTTGGTCGATTGACCAACTGATCGGGGGAGAGATGGAAACGGAAGTGCTGAGTGCGCTCACGCAGTTTGGGGTCGCGGGGATGGTGTGCGCGATGTGGCTGATCGAGCGGCGGGCTTCGTCGATTCGGGAGCGGCAGATCTCCGAAGCGCACGCGCGGTTGATCGGGCAGCTCGATGATCGGACTGCGTTGATTGCGGTGATCAAGGAGAACACGCGGGCGTTGTCGATGCTCGAAGCTGGGCAACGGGGGCTGATCGATGTGCTGGCGGGACGCGTTGGGGCTGGGCCGGGACTGGGGCGGCGATGAGGTGAGTGTGGTGCTAAACTTGGGTATGCGTAGAACGATGTCCAGAGTGCTTGGGGCCGCAGTCCTTCCGATTCTGATCCCGGTGGTTGGGTTGGGTGGTCTGTCTGGATGTCAGCGCGGGGTGGTGATCCGTGAAGAGGTGATCGAGGCAGAGGAGGGGATGGTGGTGCCGGGGCCGTTTGCGCCGACGACGATGCGGATTCACCCGTTGACGCACACCGAAGCGGATGGGGATTCATCAAGACTTGTGCTGCATATCGAAGTCCGCGATGGGTGGGGCGACACGATCAAGGGGGTCGGCGATGTGCAGGTGCATCTGCGTCGATCTGGATCAGCGACGATCGGGGAGAGCGGGATCAAGTGGGATATTGATCTGCGTGATCTGACGACGAATGTGTCGTACTTTGATTCGGTGACGCGGACCTACCGGTTCGTGCTCAGCGGGATGCCGGACTGGTTTGCGGTTGAGGGGCGCGGGAAACTCCGCGTGCAGTTCCGTACGGCTCGCGGGGACGGGAGCATCGCGGTGTTCCAGGACGAGTTTGAGATTGAGCGCGTGGCGACCGAAGCGGGTTGAGATTCATACACGAGATGGATGTTCACTCGGATTTGATGAGTCCGAGTTGGCGGTATTTTTCTCGGTAGGTGTCGCGGAGTTCGGTTTGCTTGTTTCCGAGGTCGATTGATCGGCCTTGGATGTAGGCGGCTTGGACGACGGTGGTGGTTTCGAGGATGTCGCCATCGGTGATGATGAGGGTGGCGAGTTTGCCTTTTTCGATCGATCCGAGGAGGTGATCGACGCCGAGGATTTGTGCGGCTCCAAGGGTGATGCCGTGGAGCGCGGCTTGTGGGGAGAGGCCGTGGGCGACGGCGATCGCGGCGGCGTCTGGGAGGTTGCGTTCGTGACCGAATCGGGAGGACATGGTGAGCGACCATTGGACTCCGGCGTCATCGAGTCGTTGCGGGAGTGTGTAGCTGGCGTCGTATGGGGAGTCGGTCCGCTTGGGGAACTCGTAGGTGCCTCCGATGATGACAGGGGTGTTGGTGGATGTGAGGAGGTCGGTGCAGAGGTGTGCGTCGTGGCCGCCGACGATGATGGGGCGGAGGTTGCGGGACTGGGCCCAGTTGATTGAGTTGGTGATCTGGTCGAAGGTGTTGGCGAGCATGAAGACGGGGCTTTGATCTTCGTTCTCACTTTGCGATGGGAGTACGGTGGAGATCGCTTCGAGGCGTTGGTCGGTTTTGGTGTGCGCGTGGCGGTAGGACTCGGCTTGGTCGAAAATCTCGTTGAGGTCGTCGGTGTTGTTGTCTCGGAGGGAAATGATGAGTCCCGCATCGCGGACGAGGGCGAGGTCTTCGGTCGTCCATCCGTCGGTTGAGAGGATCGAGGCGCGTCCGGGGATGGTGCCTCCGGTTGGGAAGACGCCGACTGTGAGGACGCCGTTGGTTCGTGCGACTGGGATAACGACGGAGTCTGGATTGACGGCGACATACGCGCGGACTTCGGGAGTCATCGGTCCGACTTCGTTGTGGTCGAGGGTGGCGCGGACGGCGGAGGTTTCTTCGAGTCCGAGGTTGGTGACCGAGTCGATGAGTCCGGGGTAGATGTGCATGCCTTTGAGGTTGATGATCTCGGAATCTGGTGACAGGGAGAGGGTTGGCATGATCTGATCAGCGTCGCCGACGATCCAGATTTTGCCTTCGTTCATGGAGACGACGGCGTTCTCGATGGTTTCACCCGAGACGGTGTGTGCGGTCGCGCCGACGAAGAAGATGGGGTGGTCTTGGGGTGGTGCGGAGGGCGCGAGGTCTTGGGCGCTTGCGGTCGAGAGAATTGAAGCGATTGATGTTGCGGCGAGTGCGGCGATGCGGGTGGTGATGTTCATGGTGTGTGCTTTCGTGTGTGGTGGTTGGGGGAGGGCTTAGTAGTTGGTGTTCCACGCGGGGAGGAGTTGATTGCAGCCGCAGTCGCCGCGGGTGTCGTGGTTGTAGTCGGGTTCGTCTTCGTCGTCTTGATTGTGGTCATGTTCGTGGTCGTGTAGTTCTTTCTTCTTCTCGCTTTTGTCCTTGGAATCCTTGGTGAGGATTTTTTGGATCAAGCGGGTCCGCTCGGCGTCGATCGCGGCGCGGTGGGCTTGGTCGTCTTCGATGGAGAAGTACTTGCGTCCATCGACGAAGGTCATCTCGCAGCGGGACATGGAGGAGAGGGGTGATCGGGACCACACGACGAGGTCCGCGTCTTTGCCTGTATCGAGTGTTCCGACGCGGTCGATGATTCCGAGTTGGATCGCTGGGTTTGTGGTGACGAAGGCGAGGGCTTCTTGCTCGGTCATGGCGATGCCGGATGCGTTGGCGTACTTGAGGGCTTTGGCGGCTTCGACATTCATGCGGCGCGCGACATCGTCGGAGTCGGAGTTGAAGCTGGTGAGCAGACCGACCTCGTGGTTGATGGGTCCTGCGTAGGGGATCGCGTCGGTGACTTCGACTTTGTAGGCCCACCAGTCGGAGAAGATGGAGGCGCCGATGGCGTGCTCTTTGACGATCTCGGCGACCTTGTAGGTTTCGAGGCCGTGCTGGAAGGTGCCGATCTTGAAATCGAACTCTTCGGCGATGCGGCAGAGCATCAGGATTTCGTCTTGTCGGTAGGAGTGGCAATGGACGAGGCGTTCACCTGAGAGGATCTCGGCGAGGGTTTGAAGCTCGAGGTCGGTGTCTCCTGATTCGGTTTTCATTCCACGCTGAGCGTATTCACGCGCTTTGGTGAAGCGGTCGCGCATGGTGGTTTCGACGCCCATGCGGGTTTGGGGGTAGCGGGTGGTGTTGTCGTCGCCCCAGTTGGATTGTTTGACATTCTCTCCGAGTGCGAACTTGATGCCAGGCGTTGCGCCTTGAAAGTACATGTCTTGTGGTCGCGGTGATCCCCAGCGGAGTTTGACGGTTTTGGATTGTCCGCCGATGGGGTTTGCGGAGCCGTGGAGGAGGTTGGCGGTGGTGAGACCACCTGCGAGCTCGCGGTAGAACCCGATGTATCCGGGGTCGAGCGAGTCTTCGATGCGGCACTCGGCGGTGACGGCTTGCCCGGTCTCGTTGACACCGAAGCGGAAGAGTCCGGTGTGTGAGTGTGCGTCGATGAGTCCTGGGGTGATGTGCTTGCCCTGGGCGTCGATGGTGACATCGGCGGCGAAGCGTGGTCGACCTTGCTTGCCAACACCTTTGATTTTGCCGTCCTGGATAGCGATCCATCCGCCTTCGATGATGCCTTGATCGGACTGGGTCCAGATGGTCGCGTTGTGGATCACGACGAGTTGTTGTGGTGGGATGTTGTCGAGGGCGTATGGGCCGAAGGCGGACGGTGGGTGGTCGGGGAGCGAATCGACTTTGGAGTTGTTGGACTTTTCATCGTCGGCTTTGGTTGCGGTGAGATCGAAGATTTGGTTGTCTGGACGGGTTCCGAGACCGATGAGCGAGTCGTCGGTTGGTGGGGTGAGTGCGATGGAGAAAGTCCCCGGCATTCCGAACGGGGTGTGATCGAAGGTGAAGGTGAGGGTGCTGTCTTTGATCTGTGCGTTGTCTGCGGTTTGGGTGATGTCGTCCTTGTCTTGGACATGCTCGATGATGGTGACGGATTCGTCGCTGACTTTGAAGGTCAGTTCGAACCTGCTCGCGAGGGTTGCGTCCCAGGTGCCTTTGAAGGTGTTGAAGGAGATGGGTGCTTTGGTTTTCGTGGCGGTCCAGTTGAAAGGGGTTTGGTTGACGCCGAGACCTGTGCCTCGCATGGCGCCGCTGTTGAGGAGTGTTCCGGACATGATGTAGGAACCTGACCCATCGTCGTCATCGTCGAGGATGAAGGAGATCGCGTTGTCGTTGTATTCGACCTTGCGTGCTTTGTTGGTGGCGATGTCGTCGCCCTCGCCTTCGTAGGCGGTGATTTCTTTGCCATCGATGTCGATCCACATGGTGAAGGGGGCGCCGATGACGGAGATTTCCCAGTATCCATCGAAGGTGGTGGGGTCGAGGTCGTTGATGTGGTGCTTGCGGCCGTCGATCCAGGTGTCGATGATCTTTGCGTCTGCATGGGGATCAAAGAGGTCGGCGGAGGTGACGACGAGGTTGGCGATGTTCCCGGATGTGATGGTGCCTTGGTTTTCGAGGCCGAGGATTTGGGCGGGGTTGGTGGTGAGCATCGCGAGGGCGTCGCTTGCGGGGAGTCCGGCTTGGATCGCGGTGTGGAGGTTGGTGAAGAAGCTTTCGTCGTCGCGGAGCTTGCTGGTGGTGAGGGCGACGGGGAGTCCGGCGGTGCTGAGCCAGCGGGCGTTTGCTGGGGCGCGTTCCCAGTGCTGGAGCGCCGAGAGGGTGATGGACTCGGCGTTGTTGATCGTCCAGACCTCGGGTTCTTTGGGGAAGGTCAGCGGGACGACGACGGGGTATCCCATCTCGACGATGGGATCGAGGCGGCGGTGCTCGCTGCCCGAGCCGACGATGACGGTGTTGGGATGCTCAAACTCTGCGGTGATCTTCCCGGCGAGCAGCGCTTCGAGCTCGTGGCTGGTGTCGTAGAAGAAGGTGGTGTCGGAGGGTGAGACCTGCGAGAAGCATGATGGGGTCGATGAGTTGGTCGCGTGGTAATGTGCGGCATCAAGGAAGGTCTGGCGCATCAGCGCGATGACGCCCATATGACTCGTTGGGTACGCGGCTTCTCTCCAGCTTGTGCGGTCGAATCCCATCATCTGTCCGGCATGAGATTGATAGACCGGGGGGAGTCCGAGCGAGGGGTCGCTGAAGTTGTCGGCGGTGGAGACGGTCGCGGTCCATCCGCGGAAGATTCCCGAGTCTGGCGCGATCATCGCGGTGGTGAATCCGAGCTTGCGGAGTGTTTTGGCGCCCGAGTCTGGGAGTCCGGGGCCGATGAGGGCGTCGCGCTGGGGGGTGATGTAGTTGTTCCAGTGGTTGCCTGCGGCGTTGGAGTCTGGCGCTGTTGTGTCGACCTCAACGAATGCGTCGATGAACCCAGCGTAGATGTGTTGGTTTGGGTCGAGCTGGTGGAACTGGAAACCGGGTTTGGGTCGGATGGTGTTGGCGGTCTCGAAGACGCCGACGATTTGGCCGTTCTCGATGAGGATCGCGGGGTTGTTCTTTGCGTCGTAGGTCTCGGTGGGGGAGATGTGGATGGTTGCGCCGACGAGGATGTGGCTGGTGGGTCGGTCGATTGCCATGCCGTTGGGGCGTGGAGCGAGCGGGTCGCTGGCACTGGTGGCGAGTGGTGTGATGAGGGTTGTGGATGCGAGGGCGATGAGAACTGAAACCGATTTCATAGATTGAGACTCCTTGAGTGAAGATGGTACCGAAAATTTGGGATGAGGTGGCGGATAAATCAGAGATGTCTTGTGAAATGGAGTTGTGGGTTCAGTGGTGGGGAAGAGGTCCCACAAATTGATGGATGGTTGCTGTGATCGGGCAAGAATCGGTCATTTTCATGGTCTTGAGAATGCTTTGATGCGGGCGAGTCGCTACCGTCTAGTCCGGTGGAGAACATCGAGCACGAGGAGTTTTTGGAATGGCTGATCTGATCAAAGGGAATGCGGTTATTGGGCAATCTGGCGGGCCGACGGCGGTCATCAACCAGTCGCTGGTGGGTGTGATCGAGGGGTTGAGGAGCCAGGGGGCGGGGACCTCCGGGAATCCGATCAAGAAAGTCCTCGGTATGCGCCACGGCGTGACCGGGTTGATCAACGACGACCTCTACGACCTCACCGATTATCCGCACGATCGGCTCCAGTTGCTCGCGGCGACCCCCAGCGCGGGATTGGGCTCAACGCGCGATAAACCAGACGCGGCGTTCTGTGAGAAGATTTTCGAAGCGTGCCAGAAGCATGACATCCGGTACTTCTTCTATATCGGTGGGAACGATTCGAGCGACACCTGTCGCATCGTCAACGAGCTGTCCAACGAGAAGGGGTACGAGCTCCGGTGCTTCCATATTCCGAAAACCGTTGATAACGATTTGATGATCAACGACCACACCCCCGGGTTCCCCAGCGCGGCTCGGTTTGTTGCCAAGGCGTGTATGGCGGACTTCCTCGACAACATCTCGCTTCCCGGCATCAAGATCAATGTCATCATGGGTCGGCATGCTGGGTTCTTGACGGCGGCGTCGGCGCTTGCGCGTCGTGATGATCGGTATGAATATGAGGGCAGCTCGACGGACGGGCCTCAGCTGATTTATCTCCCAGAGGTTGCGTTCGATACGGATCGGTTCATCGACGATGTTGCCAGCATGTACGATCGGCACGGGCGTTGTCACATCGCGGTCTCTGAAGGCATCGCGGACAAGGACGGCAACTCGATTGGTGGGCAGCTCATCAAGAACGGTCAGACCGATGCGCATGGCAATGTGCAGCTTTCAGGTTCCGGTGCGTTGGGTGATGCGTTGTCGGACCTGCTCAAGAGCAGGCTCTCGCCGGTGGGTGGGAAAGCGGTGCGTGTGCGTGCGGACACCTTTGGGTATGTGCAGCGGTGTTTCCCGGATCAGTCCCCTGTGGACATGAAAGAGGCTCGCGGGGTGGGTCGATACGCGGCGCGTCTTGCAACGAGCGGCGATCTTGATGGATCGGTGGCGATCATCCGGACGAGCCCGATCGGGGAGGGGCAACCCTACGCGATCAAGTACGAGCGGATCGAGCTTCGCGATGTCGCGGCGAAGACCAAACACATGCCCGCGGAGTTTATTGAGGGGCATAACAATGTGAGCCAGAAGTTCCTGGACTACTGCCGGCCGTTGGTTGGTGATCTGCCGCTGTATGAGCGGATTTGAGACGGGTCAGTCGCGTGTGTAGGTGATGGTTCCGGAGTTGAACCATGTGCCGTCGGGCATCTGGTCGTAGAACTTGTCGACCATTGTGCCGTCGTTGTTCTTGCTGGTGACGATTTTCATGGGGTTGTCGCCCATCGGGGTTGATGAGGTGCCGAGCATGACGATGTTGCCGTGCTCGTCTTTGTTGCCGGTCATGTAGGTGATTTTGGTGGACATGGAGTCCATCCACACGGAGTTGTATTCATCGTGTGCGTTGTCGTATCCCATAATGGAGTAGCCTTCGAAGGGTTGTCCTGCGAAGTCCATGGTGAAGTGCGACATGACATGACGACCATCGAGCAGCGATTTGACGGTCATGCTCGCAGGGCCTTCGGTTGGTGGTGCGGCGGGGTCCATCACGAAACTGGTCTTGGCGGTCCAGTTGCCGACGGTTTCCATGAGTTCCGCGTGGTGCTCGTTGGGGGTGGAGAGTTTCATCATCCCCGCCATCATGTCTTCGGGAGACATTTCTGGTGTGTGGTCAATGCTTTCTTTATGCTTCGGGTTTTGATGGTCGCGGTGGTCTTTGTGTTCAGGTCCCGATGCGATGAGCAGTGCCGCCGACGCGGTGACGAGTGATCCAGCGGCAAAGTCGATCAGTGGTGTGCGGTTCATGGTGTTCTCCTGGTGTGGGATCGTGGTTCAAGGCGCGGTGGTGTCCATATGAGATCGGCATCCCATCCAGCCGCGATCGACCTGTATTGTCCCATGAAAGAGGAACTTTGTCACACCGGTATTGGGTCGTGATCAAAAATACTCAACAAAGTTCGATTTTGTGATGAAATCGGGTAGTTGTATTTTGATTTTTGATTCAAGAGTTATCAGGTGTCTAAGCGGGGTTTGCATTTGAGAGTCGCTCGCAGGATAATATTTTGGTTTGTGTGACTGATATGCGTGTTTAATGTGTTCAATATGGACAAAAATATCCGTTGTATGTATAAAACTGTTTCTTAAGTGGTTTACTCGATTCTTGCTGCTTGATACCCGAAGTATACATGGGCACAGTGCCTCTATAGAACGCAGTGTTCTTGGACAGGATTCATTCACGAATGACAGAATACAGCGCCAATCCAGAAACGGGTGTGCATTGCAGCGCAACCTACTTTCCAATTCCGATCGATGCCTTCCAATCGGATCAGTTGGCGATGGAACTGTATCTGATCCACGCGAAGGGCAACGCGGTGCTGTTCCGTAAGCCGGGGACTTCGTATTCGAGGAATGATTGCCAGAAGCTGATCGAACAGGGCATTACTCATCTTTATGTCCCAAAGACCCAGCATCGAATCTTCCAAGCGATGATCAACGAGCAGCTTGTTGATGCGTACCAGGACGAGAATATTTCTCGCGCTGAGCGTACACGGATTGTCCGCGCTTCGTGCGCGAAAATGATCGAAGAGTTTATGCTCGATCCAACAATCCCGGGGCTGAGCGAAACCCTCGGCGGGATGGCGACGCAGTTTTCTAACTGGTGCAATGAGGACGAATCCAAGTTCAGTCATCTGCTCAATATGTCCGAGCATGATTTCTACACAACCACGCATATGGTCAATGTCGGGGTTGGGTGTGGATTGCTTGGTGCCGAGCTGCTGGGAAGTGATGCACCAATGGTGCGAGACCTGATGCTCGGCGGGCTTGTGCATGATGTGGGCAAAAGCCAGATCCCACCTGAGATCCTGAACAAAGAAGGCAAGCTGACGGATGAGGAATGGACGCTCATCCGCGAGCATCCCAAGTCCGGATACGACATCCTCAAAAATCAGGAAGGGCAGAACGAAATCACGCTGGAGATGGCGCTCAGTCATCACGAGCGTCTGGATGGGAAGGGGTATCCAAACGGGGTCAGCGCCGGCGAGATCGGGTTCCATGCGAGGGTGTGTGCGGTTGTTGATATTTATGATGCGTTGACCTCGTCGCCTCCATATCGCGGCCCGATCCCGCCTCGGACGACACTAGATATGATGCGGAAGGATCTGGGGACGGCGATTGATGGCGAGATTTTCGCGGCGTGGGAGCGCGTGATCCACAGGATGCTCGCTGAAGACCCAGAGCGTGCGGTCCCGGAAGGCTCGGGGATGGCCGTTCCGAATCTGAGTGAGTTGATGCCCTCTCCAGCGACACTTGCGGAGGTTGAGCCGAGGGAAAAACCGCAGATTGCTGAGGTTGGGATCCTGCGTTCAACCGGAGAGTCCTTGAGCGTGGAGCTTGTTTCGAAAGACTTTGATCAGATTCTGATCCGTTCGGATGTCCGGTTCAAAGCTTCGGAGAAGGTGCGGCTCGTGCTCGCGGGGGAATCGGAGCAGGGTGCGGTGTTCAGTTCGATGCGGTTCAGCAGTTGCGGGGAGATGCTCTCGGCATTCAAGTTTGAGGATGCGCACAAAGCGGCGTGAGTGCGTAGTCTTTCCGCACGATGTCGATCAGACGGAAACTTTTACGCGCTCAGCGATGGTCAGCCCGAACGATTCGAGGTGTGGGTAGGACGCTTCGGAGTTGGTGATGAGTTTGAGGTTGGAGATGCCCAATGCTCGGAGGATCTGTGACCCTGTGCCGTACTCGACCATTTCTGGTGAGAGTGCTTCGGTGACCGCGTCTTCTTGGGAGTGTTGGTGTGGACGGGAGAGTCGGTCGGTGAGCGCATCGCCTACGCCGTGGGGACGGAGGTAGATGATCGCGCCGCGTCCCTCGGCTTGAATCATTTTCATCGAGGATTGAAGCGTTTGACCGGTTGAACTGCTTGAGTTGCTGTCGAAGGCGTTGAAGATGTCTCCCAGCAGATCGCGTTTGTGGACGCGGACGAGGGTGGGTGCGTGGTTGGGGATGGGGTTGTGGTATTCGTCGAGGGTGCCGACATCGCCGACGGTGAGTGCGAGGTGGGGCATGGGGTCGGAGGGTGAGCGGAACGCGATGAGGTTGAAGTCGCCGTGGGGGGTGGAGATGGTGGTGCCTTGGATCGGGTCGAGTCGTTCGACGATCTTGGAGGTCGCGAGTCGGTACTCGATGATCTGCTTGATCGAGCACATTTTGATGGAGTTGGTTTTGCAGAACACTTCGAGATCGGGGACGCGCATCATGCGTCCTTCTGGGTGGACGATCTCGATCCCGACGCAGCCGGGATTGAGTCCCGCGAGGCGGCACAGGTCGACGATGCCTTCGGTGTGACCGACGCGGACGAGGACGCCACCATCTCTAGAGCGCAGTGGGTTGATGTGTCCGGGGCGGACGAAGTCGGTCGGGACGGTGGTGGGGTCGATGAGCATCTGGATGGTCTTGGCGCGTTCGTGGGCGGAGACGCCGGTGGTGAAGCCGTGCTTTGGGTGACCATCGACGGACACGGTCAACGGTGTTCCCCGCGCCGAGGTGTTGACGGCGGACTGTCCATGCAGATCGAGACGGTCGCAGTCGGATTCTGGGAGCGAGACGAACATATATCCGGATGCTTCCTTGAGCATGAACATGATCGCTTCGGGGGAGATGAACTGAGCCGGGAGGATGAGGTCGCCCTCGTTCTCGCGTGATTCGTCGTCGGTGACGACGACCATGCGTCCAGCACGGAGTTCTTCGAGGATGTCCTCGATGGGGGAGAATGCGGTTGGGAGGGTGGAATCAGGCATGGTGGGGATTGTAGCGGGCATGTGGGAATGGTAGAACGGGGCGCGGGGATTGGCCGTAGAGTGGGGTATGGGTAAAACGAAGATTTTTTGTATTGGAGTTGTATTGCTCGTACTTGGTCTTGCAGCATGGGTTTCAACGCTCAACTTCATTCCAAATATTTCTTACAGGTATCGAGTTCAACTCGACACACCGGGTGGCCCATTGCCATTCCGGATTGATGCCTATCGACCAGACAATCGTGGAGCATGGTCAGCAGTTGTTCGAATTGGGGAAGGATTTCACGATGCAGGGAATCTGGAGAGAATATCAGTTGAGATGACGGGTGCATGGAATGATTTCGAAGTTCGATTTCCACACTACGATTCTGTTCTGAAACTCAAGGCAGATTCAAACTCCGGCGATTTCAAGGGCAGTTGGATTAAGAATCGTGGTGATGGAAATGTCGCAATCATGAACGCGCTAGCGATCCGGGATTCGACTGTTCCGCTGTTTGATACCATAGATGATTCGAATTTTCTCATGGATTTCGCTGGAAGATGGTCAGTCGATTTTGAGTTATCTGATCAACTCGCAATCGGAAAATTCGATGTTGACGATCAACAGAATGCATCTGCGACATTTCTAACCACCACCGGCGACTACCGCTACCTCGCTGGCCGAGTGGACGGCAATCTCATGCGGCTCTCCACCTTCGACGGCGCGCACGCGTTCCTCTTCCACGCACGCATGCAGGACGATGGCACGATCGAGGGCGATTTCTGGTCGGGCAACTGGCATCATGAGACTTGGACCGCGACGCGTGATGACGACGCGGCGCTCCCCGATGCGTTCAAGCAGACCACGATCGCGGATGAGGACGCGCTCGATGACATGGTGTTCAAGAATCTCCAAGGCGAGCCGACTCGGGTGCTGGATCTGCTTGATGAATCGAACGCGAATGCACGCATCATCGAGATATTCGGGACCTGGTGTCCGAACTGCTCTGATGCCGCACGCGAGCTGGTCTCGCTCAAAGAGCAGTACGGCGATGACCTCGCGGTGGTGGGGCTCGCGTTTGAGATCGTTGAGGACTTTGAACGATCCGTCCAACAAGTGAAGCGCCATCATGAGCACATCGGGACGGACTGGCCGATCCTCATCGCGGGGCTCAGCGACAAGGACAAGGCATCCGCAGCACTCCCCGTGCTCGACAAGGTCCGTTCGTACCCGACGCTCATCTTTCTTGATCGCAACAACGAGGTGCAGGGGGTGTACTCGGGATTCAGCGGCCCAGCGACCGGGGATGCGTACACTCAGCAGCGCGAACGCTTCGAAGCGTTGATTGATGCGATGGTAGAAGAGTAGAGACTCTGGATGGGAGCGAGTGAATGGAGCATGAAACGCGTTCGCTTCGGGACGGTCGATCGGTTCTGATTCGGGATGGTCAGGTGGGGGACGGGGCGTTATTCCATGACTATCTCGCGGAGCTTGGCGCATCGACCGAGTACATGCTGACGCATCCGGGTGATATGGCGATGGCGCGTGTGTACGAAAAGAGTCTTGAAAAGATCGAAGCCGGCGGGTTCTATGCGCTCAATGCGTTCGACATAGAATCCGGTGCGATGGTGGGCAACGCGGCGTTGTATTTCGGAGAACGGGTCAAGCTCTCGCATGTCGCGGGGCTCGCGATGGGGGTTCTTCCCGAATGGCAAGGTAATGGGCTCGGGATGTGGATGCTCGATCGGGCAGTTCAAGATATCAAACGACAACCCAAGATTCAGCGGCTCCAACTCGTGGTCATGGAGGGAAACGATCATGCGAAAGCGATGTATGAGCGAGCTGGATTTGTGCACGAAGGGCGAAAGGTGAAGGCGGTTCGGCAGCCTGACGGATCGTACCGGGATGAGTTTCTGATGGGGATGTGGGTTGGTGATTAAGTTTCGTTACCGAAACAAAATCTTGATGTGTTGACGGGTTTATGTTTGCAGAGCATCTCTGTGTTCATGATCTTACTCAGCACATCAGTTATCGTGAATCGGATTTGTATTCTTTCCTGCGTGCTCGCTCCGGCGTGGATGTTGGTTGGAGCGGGATGCTCATCGACTCAAGAGCGGACATCGGATTGGTCGCCGGAAGCTTATCATGCGGCACTCGATGCGATCATGGAATCCGATCAACGCTACCGCTCTGCGATCGCGTGGGAGACGACCGATCCGGTCGAACTCGCAAAGCTCGAAGCGCTCGACGACGATGCGAATATGGAAGAATCGATCCGTCGGCACCAAGAAGGCATCGAGCTTGATCCAGAAGTCAAGAAAGCACTCTGGGACAAGCAGATCCCGATCGACCAAGCGAACACACGAGAGCTGATGCGACTGGTGGATCTCTACGGCTGGCCGACGGATGAAACCGCTGGGGAGGGGTATGCGAGTCCGGTTCCGGTGTTGATCCATATGACAATGGAGGACGCGGAGTGGGTGCTGCCGAAGCTGCGAGCTGAAGTGGGCGCGGGTCGCATGGATCCTGGCCCGTATGCGATGATTTACGATCGCAAGCAGCAGCACGATTCGAAACCCCAGCTCTACGGCAAGATGCAAGCGTTTGATTCCAAAACCAGAACCGTGCTTCCTGCGGCGATTGTGGATATTGATGAAACCAATCGGGCGCGAGCGGAGATCGGGATGGAGCCGCTGGAGGAGTACCGGATCACGGATGCGAAGACCGCGTCGGGTCACTGATTGTGTTAGAGGAGTGTGCCGTGGAGGACGAGGGTGGCGACACCGAAGTAGATGGTGAGTCCGGACACATCCATGAGGGTCGCGACGAGGGGCGCGGATGACGCCGCGGGGTCCATGCCCAGTTTGTGGAGGAGGAGGGGGAGCATGGAACCGATGAGTGTCCCCCAGATGACGATGAAGAACACCGCGGCTCCGACGGTGAGTGCGAGCACATCGGCGTGCGGGGTGTGCGCGAAACCTGTCATCGAGAGGAGATGAACGGTCAGCATGCCCATGAGTCCGAGGATGGTTCCCAGCGCGAGTCCGGTCTGGATTTCTTTGCGGATGATGCGCCACCAGAGACCGATATGCACTTCATCCACCGCGATCGCACGCACCAGCAGACTCGCGGCTTGGGTGCCTGTATTCCCGCCCGACGCGATGATCATCGGCACGAAGAGCGCGAGGACGACCGCTTTGTCGAGCTGCTCATTAAAGATTCCCATGACCCCGATGCTCAGGAGCTGGAGGACGAAGAGTCCCGCGAGCCAGACGCCTCGCTTGCGGACCATGTCTTTGACGGAGGTGCTGGTGTAGGGCGCATCGAGCGCTTCCATACCGCCGAGCTTGTGGACATCCTCGGTGAACTCTTCCTCGGCGACATCCGCGATGTCGTCCGCGGTGACGATCCCGACGAGGAGTCCGAGCGAATCGACGACGGGGAGTGCGGTGCGGTTGTAGCGTGCCATCGCGCGGACCGCTTCTTCTCGGTCGTCCTTGGCGTTGAGCGCGATGAACTGGTCGTCCATGATGTCGGCGACAGTTGTTTGTGGATCAGCGAGGAGGATGGTGCGGATGTGGAGGTCGTCGATGAGTGTGCCATCGGATGAGATGACGAAGACCCAGTCCACTCGTTCGGCGTTCTGGCCGTACTCGCGGATGTGGTTGAGGGCGTGTTCAACGGTCCAGCTCTTGCGGATGCGGACATACCCCGGCGTCATGAGTCGACCGACGCTGTCGGCGGCGTAGCCGAGGATGGCTTGGGTGATGCGCCGGTTTTCTGGGCTCAGTCGTTTGATGATCTGGGTGGCGACCTCGACGGGAAGTTCGTCAAGGATCGCGGCCCGGTCGTCGGGCTCGAGTGCTTCAACAACGCGAGCGGAGCGTTCGTCCCCGAGTTCGTCGAGGAGCGACTCTTGCATCGATTGTTCGAGTTCAGAGAAGACATCCGAGGCCATTTGTCTGGGGAGGATGCGGAATGCGATGCCTGCGGATTCTATTTTGAGCGATTCGATGAGGTCCGCGATGTCCGCGGGTTCGAGGATCGAGAGTGCATCGCGGACCTGCCGATAATCACGCGCTTCGAGCAGCTCGATGAGTTCGGGTTCAAGGAGATTGATGGTGGGGGACTTCACGCGTGGATGGTATCAGGGTGGCGCGTCCAAGAGTGGGTTATCCTCGCTTTGTCCGTTTCTTCGTTTCGTGGGTGACAGTTTTTGGGAGAGGACTGGACACGATGATGTGTTTTTCCGATAGATCTGAAGGATGCCGTATTCTCTGTGTTTGTGATGCGGTCGAAGATGTTTGATCTGGAGTTTAGAATGCAGAACCGCTTTGCGTTTACCTTGGTTGAGATGCTTGTTGTTGTGGTCGTGATCGGTATCCTTGCCGCGATGGTCACTCCCAAGTTCCTCCAGGCAAAGGAGGAGGCTTCGATCGCTGCGACAAGCGAGGACCTCCAAGCGATTGTCAATGCGCTCTCGATGTACATTTCCAAGCATGGGTCATACCCGCGGGATGTGAACCGCATGCAGGTGGTCTCGGCGCTGACGCCGTACTTCAAGTCCGAGAATCCGTTTGCCAAACCCGCGCCGATGGGCGGGGTGTACGACTACGAGGGTCCACCGAACTGGAACCCGCCTCAGATTTCGATCCGCAAGAACAACGGGAATAACTACACGGACAACATGGCGCTCAAGCTCGACGAGTACATTGATAACGGGGACCTGAGAACAGGCAAGCTGCGGAGCTTCGGGGATCGTCTCGGGTACTTCTTCGACGGTCAATAAACCAGATCAATCCCGGAACTGTTCGTGGCAGCTCTTGCAGGTCTGCTTGAACGCGGTCAGCGCGTCGATCGCTGCGGGCCATTGCTTGGATTCGATCGCGATTTCAAGCTCGCGTGCGGCGTCGATGCTCTGGTCCAGTTCATAAGTCATCATCGGACCCGCGTCCTTGACATACTCCGTGTCGTGCATGGACCGCATGAGGTCGTGCATCCGCCCGCTGATCGCTTCGGGGGTCAGGTCGGGGTGGTCCGCAGGGGTTTCCCAGTTGTTCTTTGCGATCTCCCAGATTCGGTCGTTGAGACGGTCAACGGTTCCCATCGCGCGGACGAAGCTCTCGACCGGCGCTTTGGATGGGAGTTCGGGCACGGCACGGAGGGTTGATTCGTCGATTGGGTGCGCCTCGGACGCGGCTTTCCACAATCCGGTGTAATGCTCGGAAGTGCCGGTGACTTTCATGAAGTCGTTTGCTTGCTCGTTGGTGATGAGTCCCGCGCCGATCGCGCCGACGCAGAGTGCGGCGGGCCCGCGGTGCTTGCCGTGGTGGCAGTGGACATAGATTGGCTGTTCAGAGGCGTCGATCGCGGCGGCGAGTTCGACGGCGCGTTCATCGGAGATCCCGTCATACCCGATCGGGAGGTGGATGATTCGGATGCCGTAGGGAGCGGCGAGTTCCGGGTTTGGTGGGATCGCATCCACGCTGACCACTGTTCGGATTCCCATCTCCGCGAGCTGCGCGTAGTGGGATGCTTCTGGTGGTTCACCACCGGAGTAAAGACCCGGCTTGAGCTGGTGGAGGTTGTGGATCGGGCCGTCGTGGAGGGGGTGATCCGCGGCGGTCTCGATTGGACGATGCTTGGAGCACGCGATGGGGAGAGTTGGAATCAGTACGCACGCGATGAATAGGGAAAATCGTTTCATGACGCGAGTATAGAAGGACAGTCTTTGGGCCGCAAATGGCATACGATCGACCATGATTTATCGCGTTTGTAAGAGCTTTGAGATCGAGAGCGGGCACATGCTCTCTAAGCACCCCGGACGATGCAAATACCCGCACGGGCACTCACGCCGCGTGGATCTGGTCATCGCGTCGGGGCACCTCGGCGATGGGGATATGGTTTGTGATTTCAAATCGCTCAAGCTCGCGGTCGAGGAGTACATCGACTCGTACGACCATGCGTTGATGGTCAACTCGAAAGACCCGATCCTCGATCAGCTCACCGAAGAGAACCAATCGCGCGTGATTGTGTGCGAAGATGAGGATCCGACGACGGAAGTCCTCGCTCGGCGCATCTACGAATATGTGTCAGCGCAGCTGGTGTCGGGCGGTACCTACGCAGACCGCAACGGCAAAGAGTTCGTCCTCCCAGCGGGGCTGACCCTCGAGCGGGTCCGGGTCACCGAGACCAGCAGTTCCTGGGCGGAATACGGGATTTCGTAATCTCAATCATCGGAATCCGAAGAACCGTACCGGGAAGGCAATAGACCTGCATCCGCGGGCGTTGTTGTGTTGTAGGTATGTATACGAAGGAGTCTCATATGTCCAGAATGAATCGTTCCTCCAAAGCTGTTTCTGTGATAGCAGCAGTTGTTTCCATGCTGGGATTGTGCGGGACTGCATCCGCGATAAACAACAACACCGGTCTTGGAACTGGCTTAGGAACCGAGCCGGACGACACACAGAAACACGCGATGTCCATGGCGATGGATCTCTCCGTCGCGTTCGAGTATGCGAGCGAAACGATCGAGGACTCGGTGGTGCATGTCATGACCGAAGACGAGAACCGGCGCGGATTCCGTCAGCAGACAGGGCTCGGTTCCGGGGTCATCGCTGATGCGCGTGGGTACATCCTGACCAACGCGCATGTGGTTGAAGCGGGGAAGTTTATCAATGTGCGTCTGAGCGACGGACGCGAGGTTCCCGCTGAGCTCATCGGCACCTTCACGGAAACCGATGTCGCGGTCATCAAGATCGATGCGGAAGGACTGGTTCCCGCTCAGTTTGGGGATTCGGAAGGCCTGCGTGTGGGTCAGTGGGTGCTCGCGATCGGTTCGCCGTTCGGATTCCAGCAATCGGTGACGGCGGGGATCGTGAGCGCGAAAGGCCGCGGGTCGGTCAATATGTCCCCCGGCGACGAGGGGAATGCGCCCCAGCGGTTTCAGGAGTTCATCCAGACGGACGCCGCGATCAATCCCGGGAACTCAGGTGGGCCACTGGTTGATCTGAATGGGCGAGTCATCGGGATCAACACCGCGATCCTGTCGCGGTCAGGCGGGAACAACGGGCTGGGGTTCGCGATCCCGATCGATATTGCCGGCGCGGTGATGTCACGGATCATCGAGAACGGGCGCGTTGATCGGGGTTGGTTGGGTGTCGAGATGGGGGAGCTTGAGCCGACGGATGCGTACGACCTCAAGATTGATGGTGGTGTGGTGCTCAACCGCGTCATCCCCGGCGGTCCTGCGGATCAAGCGGGGCTTATGAAGGACGATGTGGTCGTCTCGCTCGGCGGACGCGCGACGGAGAATCTGGTCCGGATGGGCAACGCGATCATGCTCGCGCGTCCCGGTGTTCCAACCGAGGTCGAGTACCTCCGCAATGGGAAGAAAATGCACGGGAAAGCGACCCTTCAGGATCGCGATGAGCAGCGCGCGATTGCCTACGGCGGTGCGTACATCGAGAGCTTGGGGTTTTCGGTGGTTCCTGATGAACGGGTGGTGACCAGTCGAGGACGCGTGGTGGATCGGATCGCGGGGTTCCAAGTGCTTGAGGTTTCACCGAACTCCACCGCGGATCAAGCGGGACTCGAATCGCGCGATTTCTTGTACGAAATTGACGGCCGATCATTTGAAGATGCGGGTCAACTCAAAACATTCTTCAAGGATGCAGAGTACCAAGAAGCGGTTCGTCTCAAGCTCATCCGAGGCAACATGCGTGGTTATATTGATCTGAGCAGCAAAGAATCGGATTAGTTCGGGTACGGAGTCTTGGGGCCCCCCGTGAAACCCTTGGCTTTGAGCTTCTTGATCTTTGCCAGGACCTTGTCGGCTTTGATCTGGAATCCCGCTTTGAGGCGTGATCGTTGGAGCTCGGCGCGGACCTTTCGGATTTCCTCACTCGTCGGGTCCATCGGCAGCAGCGCCATCGCGAGCCAGGTGCGGACGCGTTTGCGTGGGGAGTGCCGTGCGGCCCAGTAGATGACCGTGAAGAACACCAGCAGGATCGCGATCCCCGCAAAGATGATGGACATGTGCGAGCCGGTCTTGGTCCACGCGTAGTACCCCGCTGCCGCGACGATGAGCGAGACGATCAGGATCATGAGCCGAGCGATTGGAGTGAGGCGCTCGAAGGTGTCCTCGTCGTAGACACGCGCAAAGCAGAAGAGCGCGTGCCGAATCATCTCTTCGCGCTCGGCGGGTTTGAGTTTGCCCTCGCTCCGGGTCTGCTCCATCGCGGTGCAGGATTCAATTCTTTTGGAGACGATCGGGATCATTTCGGGTTCAAAGATCGCGGCGCTCTTGGGATCTGGGAGGATGGAGATCGGTCGTTCCTCAATCGGTCGCTCGACGCGGCAATCGCAGGTCATGCAGGTGAGTTCGTGGTGGGGATGGCCGTGGCGTCCCTTGTCCATGCAGAGGAAATACCGCTTGTGTTCCGCTTGAGCCAACCGGAACCGGCATTCCTTTCGGCAGACCGGGCAGTAGTCGGAGGTGACCCCGATTGGGCGAACACGCAGCACCGTCGCGCTGATAAGCGAGAATGGCATACCCAAGTATACTCGAAACTCGAAGTTTGGTGGCATCAAATCCGCAGTTCCACCGACCTACCGTTGTAAATGCCTGCAGAAACGGACAATTCAAGCACTCCATCAGCACCCGGATCCAAAGGGCATGCGGTGGTGCTGCTTTCGGGTGGGCTGGATTCAACGACGGTGCTTGCGATGGCGGTTTCTCAGGGATACACCTGCCACACCATCGCTTTCGACTACGGGCAGCGGCACCGCAACGAGCTCGATGCGAGCGCCAAGCTCAGCACCAAACTCGGCGCGGCAACGCACCGGGTCTTCCCGATCAACATCGGCGCGTTCGGGGGATCGGCACTCACCGCGGATATCGAAGTCCCCAAAGGGCGCGACGAATCCGCGATGACGGACATCCCCATCACCTATGTCCCGGCGCGGAATCTGGTGTTCCTGTCGATCGCGATGGCACTCGCGGAAACCTTGGGCGCGAAGGATCTGTTTATTGGGGTCAACGCGGTGGACTACTCGGGGTACCCGGATTGTCGGCCGGAGTTTATTGAATCGTTTACCACGACTGCGAATCTTGCGACCAAACTTGGAGTTGATGGGAATGCGATCCGGGTGCACACGCCTTTGATGGAGATGACCAAAGCGGAGATTGTGCAAGCGGGTGTAGCGCTGGGAGTGGACTACGCGATGACGCATTCGTGCTACGACCCGATCAACGGCAAAGCGTGCGGCCAGTGCGACTCGTGCATCCTCCGAAGACGCGGGTTTGAACAAGCGGGGATCGAAGACCCAACGGTGTACGCACAATGAGCGCATCGCTTCCAATTTCAGAAACCTTTGTCTCCATCCAAGGCGAGGGCAAACTCACGGGAGTGCCGAGCTGGTTCTGCCGGGTCTCGGGGTGCAATCTTCGGTGTACCTGGTGTGATACGCCGTACGCGAGTTGGTCTCCTGAGAAGACGACGCGGACGATTGATGAGCTGGTCGAAGAGGCGGTCGCGAGCGGCGTGGGTCACGCGGTGTTGACGGGCGGGGAACCGATGATGTTCGCGGAGGTTGCCGAGCTGTCTTCAAGGTTGTCCAATGCAGGGATGCACATCACTGTGGAGACCGCGGGGACGCTTGTGCTGCCGGGGTTGGTGTGCAACCTGATGAGTCTTTCACCGAAGCTTGCCAACTCGACGCCGACGGATGATCCGAGGGATGCGTCGGGCGCGTGGGCGAAGCGGCACGAGGAGCGCAGGCTCGACTTTGACGCGATCAACGAGTTGATCGCGTCAACGCGGGATCGTCAGCTCAAGTTTGTGGTCAGTTCGCGCGAGGATCTTCCAGAGATCGAATCGGTGCTTGCGAATATCCGTGGCTATGCACCGAGCGATGTGATGCTGATGCCTGAGGGTGTGACGGTCCCTGATCCGAAGTCCATCGCGTGGGTGGTCGAGGAGTGTGTGTCGCGTGGATGGAGCTATTGCCCGCGCGTGCATGTGCAGTTGTTTGGTGATACACGCGGGACTTGATGGGATTGGTTGAAGACTGATTAGTCGCGCCATTTGTCGGTTGCGATGCCGTGGAGGAAGGTGATGTGGGCGCTTTCCTCGACATGCTTCTCGCTTGATCCCGCGAAGATGAGGAAGAGTGATCCTGAGCCTTGTTCTGTTTTGGTCCAGTTCCAGGTCCATGTCTCGCTGCCATCTTGATGCTCTTTGCGCATGGTGGGTTCGGAGAGGATGTTGAGGACATCGTCTTGGGTGCTCTTGTCGATCTTGACGCGGGAGAGAGCGCTCGGCTGCACATACGCGCCGCTGATGCTCGTGCTCTTGTCTTGGCTGAGCAGGCATCCGCCAAGCAGGGCGGGCGATGCGAGTACGGCGGCGGTTACGAGCGCGAGGGTGGTTCGTGATGACATCAATGAACTCCAGGGTGTGTATGTTCTCTTGGGAATGGTATGGCAACGGTTTCAGTGCATGCGTTCATTTTTTCCTGAGGGCCGCTTTGTTTTTCGTCGGCACCCTGTGAACCATGGCATTGGGAGCAATGTTCGCGTTCCGGGATGCCGGCTCAGTGCGAGGGGGTGATATGGATGCATGCCCAAGCGTGCTGGCGATCGCGGAGTGTTTCTCCAGCGTTGTCGCTGTGGCGATCGGTACGCGAGGGAAAGGGTCGTTGGTGTGATCTGGGGTCGTCGAGTCCGCCCATGGTGGTCTGTGACCTCGCGGGCCGTGATGATCGCCGTGGCCGTGATGTGGACGGTCGTTGTGGGGGCGATCACCGTGGTGCGGTCGATGGCCCTTGTGGGGACGATGCTTGTCGACGCTGAATGATTGACTGATTTCACAGCCGGTCAGCATGGTGGTGGCGAGAAGCAGTGCGAGTGCGAATGGAAGAATGCGTGTTGTTGGTTTCATGAGTGGTCTCCTATCGGTGGGGCAGATCCCCGAGAGCAGACCGCATCGGGGGAGCGTTGTTGACAGGTAAATTGAGAAAGAATCGGATCTATACTGCGCCCATGAGCAGATACGAAGAGTTTCAATCGTTCCGGACGGATCTCAATGAGAAGATTCTGAGCCGGGGTACCAAGACGACCAAGCGGTTCTTCACGCTCGATTCGAGCGCGTACGAACCGGGCGCGATCGACGCGAAGACCAAGGAGTTGCTGGGACTGAGCGCGTCGATGGTGTTGCGGTGTGACGACTGCATCGCGTACCACATCGACCAAGCGGTAATCGCGGGCGCGAGTGACGAGGAGTTGTTCGAGGTCTTTGACATCGCGCTGATTGTGGGGGGCTCGATCGTGATCCCGCACCTGCGAAGAGCGGTTCAGTTCCTTGAGGAATGCCGATCGCGAGGGTGAGTTTTCCCTTGTAGTCGGGCGTGTGCTCTGGTAGCATGGGGATCGACCCGCACACAAAGGACACCCACCATGCACACACGCACGATTACGCTTCTCTCGCTTCTTTCACTCCATGCCGGGATGGCATCGGGCGCTGAGCCCGTCGCTCGCCCGCACATCGAGATTTCTGCGGATGGTCAGGAAACGGTCGAGCTTTCGCTCGCGCCGGTTGGTCAGCTTGGTCATGCGCCTGCTGGGTCAGCATCCGCAGAAGCACCGTTTGGTACGACCCCGGATTTCACCGTCGAACTGCGTCGTCAAATCAGCGGCCTTGCGATCGGGGATCTGGACGGTGATGGTCGCAACGACCTCGCGGCGGTGTGTTACATTTCCAACTCGTTTCCGCCGTATGAAGATTGGCATGACATGATCTTCTTCAACTCCGAGAGCGGATTGGAGAGCACGCCTTCATGGGTCTCACTAGAGCAAACGCACACCGCGGATGTTCAGATCGGTGATGTGACCGGAGACCACAATCCCGACCTCGTCACCATCCATGGCGGTGGGCTCCGGACCGATTCGGTTCAGGTCCACTTCGGTCTGATCGGGGGCGGGGTACGCACAGCGGTCGAGTTTACTTCAGACACAACACCCAACGCGTGGGGAACCTCGGGACTCTTGGTGGACATGGACAACGATGGTGATCTCGATCTCGTGACGACCAATCAGGGGTCTGGATCCGCTCAGCCGACGCGCCCGATGTTCATGTTCCGGAATCACGGGTTCACGCTCGAGATTGATCCGTCATGGGAATCAGACACCTACGAAATCTCCAACGGGCTCGACGCTCGCGACATCACCGGCGACGGATTCCCGGATCTCGCAGTCGCAAAATGGGTCAACTTCTCCAGCGGCATCTATTACAACACCACCGGCACACCCGATGTCTTCCCGTCTCTCACCGTCCCCGGCACCGACGCGGACAAGGGGGCAGCGTTTACCGATCTCGAGGGCGACTTCACACCCGAGGTCGCCTTTGGTGGTGATCCAACCTCGGTCTATTCGATCGTTGGTGGTTCGCTGGTCGGGGTCGGGGTGACGAATCCGCCGTTCACCGGTCCGCAGGAAATCCGGTTCTTCGATGTCGATCTTGACGGCGACGATGATCTGGGTGAAGTCCACTTCTCCGATGGTCGCGCGCATCTCTACCTCAACCGCGATGGTGTGCTCGATACCGATCCCGCGTGGACCTACGACGCGTCGGAAGTCGGGACCGCGATGGCGTTCGGTGATCTCAACAACGACGGACGGCCCGATCTCGCGATCGGATACTCAGGGAACACCTGCATCCGCGTGTTTTACGGCCAAGCCCCGGCGTGTCCTGCGGACCTCACCGGCGAAGGCGACCTGAACTTCCTCGATGTCAGCGCATTCTTGAGTGCGTTTGGCGCGATGGACCCGGTCGCGGACTTTGAAGCGGATGGGAACTTCAATTTTCTTGATGTGAGTGCGTTCCTTGCCGCGTTCGGTGCGGGCTGCCCATAATACGGGATGCAACCTGAAACAGAACTGATCACGCTGCGCGATGGGAGATCCATCCGGCTCGGACCCGTCGAACCTGAACACGCGGGGTTGTATCGCGCGTACATGATGGAACTCGCTGATGAATCCCCCTGGACCGGGACACTGTCGCATGAGGTGAAGGACGAGAAGGGACAGCGCGAGCGTTTGGAGAAACTTCGTGAGAGTCCGACCGAATGGGTGATGGGGGCGTTTGATCCTGAGAGCAACCAACTCATCGCCGACTGCGGATGGCACAGCATCGACTACGACAAGTTCCGGCATGTCGCATCACTCGGCATCGGGATTCTGGAGCCTTGGAGGGGTGTCGGGCTTGGTCGGATTCTGATGGAGCGAGGGATTCAAGCCGCGCGTGAGAATGCGATTGTTCAGAAGGTTGAGCTTGGTGTAATCTCCGACAACCAGATCGCAAGGGATTTGTATGAATCTCTCGGATTTGGTGTCGAGGGAATCCGCAAGCGAGCGGTGAAGCAGCCGAGCGGGGAGTTCTGCGATGATGTGGTCATGGGATTGTGGATCGGGGGTCGCTCGTAATGCCTCCAGAATCGTTAACCCTCAAGGATGGGCGTCAGGTGCTCATTCGCAGCCTTCGTGCTGGTGACGGTGTGTTGTTGCAAACCTATATCAGGGCGCTGGGTGCATCGACGGATTTCATTCTGACTTTTGCAGGCGATGTCCCCGAGCTTTCGAGCATGGAAGATCGCGCGAAGAAAGCCGGGCTCGGCGAGCAGTATTCGATGTGTGCGATTGATGAAGGATCGGGCGCGATCATCGCGTGCACCTCGTTGGTGTTCCAGTCACGCGTCAAGCTCGCGCACGCCGCGACACTTGGGACTGGCGTGCTTCCGGAATGGCAAGGGGCGGGGCTCGGTTCATCCATGCTCAAGCGGTGCATTGGGGACATGTGTGCCGATCCTCGGATCGAGCGGATTGAGCTTTCTGTGGTTCGTGGCAACGACCTCGCGCACGGCATGTACCTGCGAGCAGGGTTTGTGGATGAAGGGTGCAAAGTCCGATCCATGCGACAACCAGACGGCTCATACTGCGATGAGATCATGATGGGGCTATGGGTTGGTCCATCGCGAAATGAATAAGTATTGAGAAAGAGTGATTTTCGACTTATCCAGCTTCTGATTTTCGAATAGAGTTTGGCATGGACCCACTTTCCCGCCGACATTTTTTGATGCGTTCTTCGTCTGTTGCGATCGGGTTTGCCTCGATCCAGTCCACGCTCGCGCGAGGCGCGATCGGTTCGTTGATCCAGTCGGGTGCCGACGATGGTTCGATCTATGGCCCATTGCTCGCGGACCCCGATGGGATCCTCGATCTTCCCAAGGGATTCTCATACCGGATCATCAGTCCGATGTCCGCGCCGATGGATGACGGGCTGGTCGTTCCCGGCAAGCACGACGGGATGGCGTCGTTCCCGTTCATGAAGGACGACGGCTCGGTTGATCCCGACCGATGCATTCTCATCCGTAACCACGAAATCTCTGACGCGCACCGGACCATCTCGCCGTTCGGTGCTCGGAACGAATGGCTCGACAAGGTCGATCCAGATTCCATCTATGACATCGGGCACGGCAGACCATCGCGTGGCGGCTGCTCGACGGTGGTCTACAACCTCAAGACCGAGCGCGTCGAGAAGCATTGGCTCTCGCTTGCGGGAACCGAGCACAACTGCGCCGGTGGTGCGACGCCTTGGGGATCATGGATCAGTTGCGAAGAAGCGGTGTACACCAAAGGCGATCGCTTTGAGCGCGATCACGGGTACTGCTTCGAGGTCCCCGTCACGCACGAACCCAAGCTCGCGGAACCCAAACCCATCAAAGGCATGGGACGCATGAACCACGAAGCGGTGTGCGTCGATCCCGAATCCGGGATCGTCTACCTGACCGAAGATCGGCACGACTCGCTGATCTACCGCTTCATCCCCAATGTCCCAGGAAAGCTCCACGAAGGCGGCAAGCTCCAAGCACTCCGTCTGCTCAGCACGGATTCAGCGGACACCCGCAACTGGGATACGCAGCTGATCAAACCCAACCACCCGATCGCGTGCGGATGGATCACGATGGACGAGATCGACTCGCCGCTCGATGATCTGCGTCAGCGCGGGTTCGCGAAGGGCGCCGCTCGATTTGCGCGCGGCGAGGGTATGTGGTGGGGGAGCCAAACGAAGTCAGACGCTGGTGATTCGGACAACAGCGGCGCGTACTTCGCGTGCACCAACGGCGGCAAAGCGGGCGCGGGACAGATCTGGAAGCTCACCCCCAACGGTCTCGGTCATGGGATGGACGCGCTGGAACTGCTGATCGAACCCAACGACCCAAGCGTGCTGCAGAACGCGGACAACATCACCTTCTCGCCTTGGGGCGACATCTTCGTATGCGAAGACGGCGAAGAGCCCCAGTACCTCGTCGGGGTTACCCCTACTGGCGAGTTGTACCAGTTCGCAAAGAACGCGTACAACCGCTCCGAGTTCGCGGGTGTGTGTTTCAGTCCCGACGGATCGACGATGTTTGTCAATGTTCAATCGATGGGCTGGACCGTCGCGGTGACCGGGCCTTGGAAGAGTTGAGTTCAGCAGATTCGGCGGCGGCGTGTGCTTGTAAACACGCCGAATCCAAGTGCGGCCAGCGTGGACGGTGCGGGGATCGTGATCCCGAAGAGGCTTCCAGTGTGCCCTGTGATATTGCCGTAGAACTCCGTGGATCCGTTGGTGTAATCGAATGTGTAGAGATTTCCTCCATCGGACAGGATGTAGAGGTCGCCGTTGGATTCCACAAACGATCGGACATCAATGCCCAAAGAATAGGTAGACTCCAATACACCAGTCGATGGATCGAAGATGTCAACTTCATGCTGATCCCCCCTTGCACCAAGCATCCTATTGGGAGAGATTTCGTGATGATCAAAGTAGAGGTAGTTGATTGATGATCCTTCAATCAGATCAATGTCTTGCGTGCCCGGGTTATAGGTTGCGCCAGCAAAGTGTAATCCCGACGGGCCATGCAACATTGAAGTAAAGTACACATTCCCATCTGATTGAAGGGCAAGCCCGCTGACCAGGGGGATGCCGGATGGCTCGCTCTGCACATCTTGCGCAGAGAAGAGTGTTGCCTGTATATTTGTATTAAAATCATATGAGGCCACTCCGAAAGTGAGATTGGCGATCAGTTGACCGTTGCCCATGTACAGAATGTCGTTGATCGTGCCGGCGCCCTGGAGCTGGGCAACTTCTGTCGCGACGAGCGTGTCCGCGTCGAGATAAAAAATGGTTCCGGAGTCGTTGGTGAGATAGCTATTTTGAAGCTGTGCAATGGCGTTTGATTGCACAGCAACAACGGTCACGGCGATTGCCGCAATGTGTGTAAAATGATACATATTGATTTTCTTCTCTTTCTATAAATTGGCCGAGTTTCGGCGGTTTCTCTCTCGGTACCAGTATAAAGAAAAACCGAGGCCTGTAAAGCCTCGATTCGTGTATTCAATGATTAAGAATGGTTCGGGAGTATTGCGGTTAGCCCGACAGCAATTCAATCAGCGACGACGACGCAGGCCCATGCCCAGCCCACCGGTCAGCGCAAGCAGGGAAGCCGGGGACGGGATCAACGCGGCGGTTGATGATGCGATTGATGCGCCGAGGATGTTGCGTTCGAATCCGGTAATCTGTCCATAGAACTCGGTGGAACCATCGGTGAGATCGAAGGTGTACATCGAGCCGTCGGCAGCGACGACATAGAGGTCAGAGAATGACTGGACGAACGACACCGCGGTGACATCAAGATCGAAAGTTGCTTCGATGACACCGGTGTTCGGATTGAACAGGATGGACTGGTTGCCGGTGTTGAACCCAATCATGTTGCCATTCGCAAGCTCATAGAAGTCGAGAGCGCCAACGAACGGGACACCGCCGATTTGTGTCAATCCACCGGATTGCATGTCGTATGAGATGCCGTAGACATCTATTCCACTTGGATTGAAAAACTCGTTGACTTGAAAGTAAATGTCGCCGTTCGCTCTGCGTGCGAGGCCACTTGAGTACACAAATGAGGACGGATCACCGAATGTGCCATTGGAGTTGAAGAGTGTTTCTTGAACGCCAGTGTTGAGGTCATAGGTTGCCATCGCGAATGTAAGGTTCGCGAGGATCTTGCCGTTTCCGATGTAGAGGATGTCGTTGATTGATCCCGCGTCTTGCAACTGCGCCACGGAGGTTGCTTGGAGGGTGTTGCCGTCAACGGAGTAGATTTCTCCAGCGCCGTTGGTGATGTACATGTTGCTGATGCCAGCGCTGGCCAATGTGGTGAGGGCGAGAGCGGGGGCGATCAAGGCGAGAGAGCGTACGGGATTCATAATATTCTCCTGTGGATGTTCAAAAAGACAATAAGCCGTGCAGTTCTATTCGTGTATCCATCTGAGTGGATCTATCAATCGCGTAAAAATCGATGAATCGGATCGGTATTCAGTGATTGTTCATATGGATAGCCCACGAATCGCTCTGGACATCAAAAAACCGAGGATCGAAACCCTCGGTTTGTGTATTCAAATCAGCATCTGCGATTTATTCAGGCAGCTTTTCGAGTTCCAACTGCACACGGTCCACCAATCGACCCACGGTCTCGGGACCGAAATCGAATGGGAGTCCGGCTGCGTTGAACAGTTCCGGGAGCGGACGCGAGCCACCGAGGGACATCGCTTTTTTGTACGCCGCGAGTGCTGCTTCTTCAGATTGTTCGAGACTGGTCAGCCAGATCCCAAGTGCACCAAGCTGGGCGATGCCGTACTCGATGTAGTAGAACGGCACGCCGAACAGGTGGCTCTGGCGCTGCCAGACGAACTTGCGTTCCTCGTCGAGACCGGTGAAGTCCACGCGGTGACCCATGTGCCCGAAGCGTGCTTCGAGGTCGAGCCACGCCTGGGCGCGTTCTTCGCGGGTGTGCGTTGGGTTGAGGTACACCCAGTGCTGGAACGCATCAATCGTCGCGATCCAAGGCAGCAGCGAGATCGATCCTTCGAGCTGCTTGCGCCGCGCGCGGTTCGCGTCTTCAGGATTCGGGTAGAACTCTTCCCAGTACGGCATCGTCAGCAGTTCCATCGACATCGACGCGACTTCCGCGAACTCGATCGGTGCGCTGCGGTACCAAACCAATGGCTCCTGGTCCGAGTACATCGAATGGAACGCGTGACCCGCTTCGTGGACCATCGTTTCCAGATCGCGGTGCTGACCCGCGGCGTTCATAAAGATGAACGCTTTGCGCGAGCGGTCACGCATGTACTGGTACCCGCCGGGGGCTTTGCCCTTGCGGGAATCGAGGTCGAGTGATGCGTTGCCGTTGTCGGTGCCGTTGGTGTTGGCGCCGTCGCCCATGGTCGCCATCATCTTGCCCAGTTCTGGACTGAGCTTCTTGAAGCACGCGTTGGTCTTGGTGATCAGGTCCACGCCATCGGTAAACGGGGTGAGCTGGTTTCGGCTCTTTAGATCGACATTCAAGTCCCAAGGGCGGAGTACATCAACCCCGAGCTCTTTCTTGCGGGTCGCGTCGAGGCGGGCAACGAACGGCATCGCGTGCTTCTCGATTGCGTCATGGAACGCGTACGCGTGGGTGGTGTCGTAATCGAAGCGGTGCTTCGCTTTGTACGCGTATTCGACATAGTTGTTGAAGCCCGCGTTCTTGGCGCACTCATCGCGTTTGGCAATCATGGTGTCGTAGATCGCGCTGATCGCTTCTTGATCTTCCAATCGACGCGACGCGACCGCTTTCCACGCCGCTTCGCGCACGGAGCGGTCCGCGGATTCGGAGTACTTGCCCATCATCGGGAGGGTGCGTTCTTCGCCGTCGAAGTCGACGGTCATCTTGCCGCAGATTTTGTCGTACTCTTGGTCGAGCTTTGCGAGTTCGGTTTCAAGGGGCACATTGTCATCGCGGAACAGGTCAACATCCGCGGCGGTGTCGCGGTAGAGCACCTCGTGGTAGCCATCGGTCTTGTCAAACTTCTCTGCGAGTTCCTTGAGCTTCTTGTCGAGGATGAACCCGACAGGCTTGAACTTGGGCGCGACATTCTCAAGGTACGAGGTCCACGCGGCTTGCTTCGCTTCATCCGCGGTGTCGCAGGTCATGTTGATGTAGGTGTTCGCGGCGGATTCGCCGATCGCCGCTTCGAGTTCCGAGCGGTCCATCAGCCATTGGTCATAGTCCTCAGCGGTGTTGATCTCGCGATCAACCAGCGCGTTGAGGAGCGGTTCGACGACGGACCAATCGGTGCCATTGAAGACAGCAGGGACAAAGTCGGTAGCGGGGAAGGTGGTCATGGTTGTGACTCCGTTGGGGTCTGAACCGCAGTTTGCGATCGACCAAGGAATTTACTGGTCAGATTTATCATATAATACAAACAGTTCTGAAGCAAGGTTGCATGCCGAGTCAAATGAATCTACGCGTCCTTCGAGCTGGGCATCGTAGACGCGGTCCAAAACCTCTTTAAACGCCTGTCCGGGGGCATAATCCATCTCGATCAGGGTTTGGCCGGTGATGAGGGGTTCGGGAGAGAGCCCGATGCCGTCGTTGGAAAGGGACTCGATTTGCGAACAAATTGAGTCGGTCGCTTCGGGATTGATGCACCGCGCGAGCATGATCGCGCCGCAGCAGTGGGGGCGGGTCGCGAGCCGTTTGTGTTGTGCGGCTGACATGGATTCCCATTCATTGAGCAGGATGCCCGCGATTTCGAGCGTCGCAACGAACTGGTCGCGGTCGGTGTTGCTCATGTCCAAACGCGCGGGCCAACCCGTTGATATAGCGGCTTTGCGAGAAAGCACTCCATCACCCAGCCGATCATGGGCCCATGCCGCAAGCGCGGTGCTGGAACTTGCTGAATCGTCGAGTGCGGTCAACGCGTTGAGACTTGAAGCCGTTTTGTTGTCTTGGAAGATGACCGCGTCGAGGGTGAGTTCGTGAATCATCTTTGCCGCGATGGCGCGGGATGGGTGCGCCATCATGCGTTGGATCTCATGCCCGATCCGCTCGATGCTCACTCCGACCAGATCGGACGCATGCGATTTGATCGCGTCGTGGGTTTGGGGATCGATGGTCAATCCGTACCGAGCCGCGAATCGAACCGCACGCAATGCGCGAAGGTGGTCTTCTTTGAGCCGAGCATCGGGATCGCCGACGGCTCGCAAGACCTTTGCATCGATGTCCGCTTGCCCGTTCACATAGTCGATGATCGCGTCGCCATCGTTTGAGGGATCGAGGAAGAGCGCGTTGATCGTGAAGTCGCGCCGTTTCGCGTCTTCTTCTGGTGACGAGAAATGGACATGATCCGGACGACGAGCATCAGAATACGGCCCATCGGATCGGAAAGTTGCCACTTCAATCGTGGGACCAAAGTCACGAATGAGCATCACCCCGAACGCCGCACCGACGGCAGCGGTTTTCTTGAACAATCCCGCGATGTGCTCGGGATGCGCATCGGTCGCGACATCGTAATCCTTCGGCACCTCGCCAAGCAGTTGATCGCGGACGCACCCGCCCGCGAGGTACGCGGTGTAGCCGTGCTTCCGCAGCTCAGCGATGATCTGGATCGCCGCGGCTCGTTCGTCAAGATGATTCTGGTGATCGGGCATGCGTGTTAGTCAACCTGCTCATCTTTGAGCTGTCGGCTCATCAGCATCGCGATCGCATCCACCGGGTCCATGTGTTCAAAGAGTACCGCATGTACCGCTGATGCGATCGGGAGATCGACCTTATACCGCTCCGCGAGGTCCATGACCGAGCTGGTCGTTGCGATGCCTTCGACAACGCAGAGTGAATCGCGGAGGTACTGGTCGAGCTTGACACCCTTTCCGAGTGCTTCGCCGCAGGAGCGGTTGCGTCCTTCGGGACTGAAGCAGGTGGTCGCGAGGTCACCCGCGCCCGCGATGCCGTAGAAGGTTTTGGACTGTGCGCCCATCGCTTCACCGAGGCGGGTGGTTTCTGCGAGTCCGCGCGCCAGCAGCGCGCTCTTCGCGTTGTACCCCGCGCCCAGTCCATCGATGATCCCCGCGGCGATCGCGATGACATTCTTCGTCGCGCCCGCGAGTTCGACCCCGATCAGGTCGGGATTGGTGTAGATGCGGAGCCAGCTTGTTGAAAACAGATTCTGGATGATTTCTGAAAATCCGGGATGGTCGGACGCTGCTGCCATGGTCGCGGGGAGGCACGCCGCGAGTTCTGTTGCGATCGCGGGACCCGACATGCAGCCCAGCGCGCGAGGCTTGGCATCGGGATCGTCTTGCAGGACATCGGCGATGATTTGGGTCGGTCGCATCAGCGTCTCGTTCTCGATGCCCTTGGCAACCGAGATCACCGCGGCGTTGATCGGAACAAGCGGCTTGAGCCGTTCCCAGACGCTCCGGATGAACTGCACCGGGATCGCGTTGACGATGATGTCCGCGTCCGCCATTGCTTCCGCGTCGCTCATCGCGATGCGGACGCAGTCCGGGAGGGTAAATCCGGGGAGTCGGTCAGATTTGCGCGTTTGAGCGAGGATGCCGTTCTCATTGTCGTCGTACCCCCACAGGGTGACATTGGCGCGGGGCGCGGCTCCAGCTCCCTGCGGATCGGGGATGGTCAGGGCACCGCTGCAGACCAATCCCATCTGTCCGATGCCGAGGATGCAGACCTTGGGAACATTCGGGGTCGGGCTGGGGTTGTTCTTGGACATCAGTTTCCTTTTCGAGCGACGCGAACCGTCGTATGACCCGGTGCGTACGGGTTTTGACCAAGGGACAACGGGGGGAGCCGTCGGGAAGCACCGTCTCGGGGTCTATCCTACAGTAGTGACCCCCACGCGGCTCGTCAGCAAACCAGAACAGAAACCGGATTCACATTCTATGAGCGACACGCATACACACGACCACAAGCACGACCACGACTCCCCGATCCAGTGCTGCTCGCACCACGATCTCCAAGGCGACCGCTGGATCTTCCTCTACCTCGCAGGCGGGGTCCTCGCGATGGTCTCCTGGATCGCCAACGCGACCGGATCGACCAACGAACTCGTTGCGACCATCCCAGCGGTCATCGCGGCTCTGCTCCTCGGATGGAAACTCTTCTACGCGTCCTTCCGCGAAGTCCTCAACAACCAGGTCTCCTCAAGCTCCCTCGCGGCACTCGCGATCCTCGCAGCCATGGCGGTCGGGAAGTACGGCACCGCCGCGTTCCTCGCGTTCATCCTGCTCGTCGCGGATCAGATCGTGTCCCGCACCGCAGATGGCGCGAAGCGCGCGATTGAACAACTCATCTCGCTGACCCCAGACGACGCACGCGTCGTCGACAGCGATGGCAACGAGACCATGGTCCCTGTCGGACAGGTTAGCGTCGGACAACGCGTCCGCATCCGTCCCGGCGAGAACCTCCCAGTTGACGGCCGCATCATCAACGGCGAGTCCACAATCAACCAAGCGTCACTCACCGGTGAATCCATGCCGGTCGAAGTCCAAGATAGCTCCGCGGTCTACGCAGGCACCAGCAACCTGACCGGCGCCATCGAGATCGAGGTCACCCAGGTCGGTGCGGAAACCACCATCGGGAAAGTGTCGACGCTAATCCGCGAAGCAGAATCAACCAAGACCGAGCGTCAACTGCTCATCGAGCAAGTCGCTCAGTTCTATGTGCCAGTCGCTATTTCAGTTGCCGCGGTCGTGTTCTTCCTGTTCTCACAGTCTGAAATTGCATCCGTCCGCGAAGGCGCTGCGTTGCGTGCCGTGACCGTGCTTGTCGTGACCTGTCCAACGGCGCTGCTGCTCTCGTCGCCATCCGCGATGGTCGCCGCGTTCGCGTCCGCCGCTCGCTTGGGTGTGATGATCAAACGAACCACTTATCTAGAGGCCTCGGCCAATGTTGATGCGGTCGTGATGGACAAGACCGGTACATTGACCACCGGATCGTTCGGTGTGTCCCGCCTCGCTCCAGCACCAGGTGTTGAAGGCGCGGACCTGCTCAAAGCCGCCGCGTTTGCTGAAGCACACTCCAACCACCCGCTCGGATTGTCGATCCTCCGCACCGCAAAGCAGGCACGCATCGAGGTCGATTCCAACGGCTCATACGAAGAAACCCACGGCGCAGGTGTAAAGGCCAAGACCTCCATCGGCGAGATCACCGCTGGCCGTGGATCGTGGATCAAGCAGCTCATGCCCCAAGCGACCGATGCCGTGACCGACATCGAGCACCGCACCGAAGGCATGTCGGGCGTGCATGTGATCAAGGACGGCGTGTACATGGGTGCCGTGGGTCTTGAAGACACCCCGCGTCCAAACGCCAAAGCGGTCGTTGATCGTCTCCGCGAGCTCGGAATCCGGTTCGTCGCGATCTTTACCGGCGATCGTCTGAGCGTGGGTAAACGCGTCGGACAAATCGCAGGCGTGGACAGCGTCGAAGCTGAGTGCCTCCCAGAAGAGAAGCACCAGCAGATCCGCCAGATGCGCGAGGATGGCTACCGCGTCATGATGATCGGTGACGGCATCAACGACGGCCCCGCACTCGCTGAAGCCGATGTCGGTGTCGCGATGGGTCTGTCGGGTTCGGACATCGCCGCAAACTCCGCAGGCGTCGCGCTGATGACCGACGAACTCAACCGCATCCCGTTCCTCATGGAACTGGCGCGTCGCACCAAAGTCATCATCACGCAGAACATCGTCGTGTCGATCCTGATGGCAATCGTCGGTCTCGTCCTCGCCGCGTCGGGCACCTTCCAAACCATCGGCGGCGCAAGCATCGGTGTCGGTTTCGCGGCCTTCTTCCACTTCGTCCCCGATGTGTTCGTGATCGGCAACTCCTTCCGCCTCTTCCGTTTCGGCGAGGACTTCCTCGAAGCGGAAACCAAGCAGAAGGAACAAGAGCAAGCGGCTCAACGGCGCGTGCGTCGCGATCACTCCGTGCGGATCGCCGCCGAGCCGGCATAAGTTTGAATGGAAAATCCAATGAAGCCCGTCAGCAATGGCGGGCTTTTTTATGCTAGAAATTCACTCGGGTTTCGTCAGCACACCCGCATTGAAGCTCCGTCCCTCGATGCGGAACTTCCGCTCAAAGTTCGTGCCGACGAGTTCGCCCTCGCCCGCGGATTCCGGTGCTTCAAACCCACCAAACACATATGGCAGCGCATCGCGCCCATCAAGAAACGCCTGCACCGCTGGCGGCGGCGCGGGGATCTTGGGTCGTGCGAATGCTTCGTTGGATTCTGATGAACCCGAAGCCCACAGATCGAAGTGCGACAGGTCCCACGCCCACAGGTCGTCGTGATCGGTGACGACTCTTAACTCGCCGCCTTTTTTCAGGCAGCGCCAGATATCGAAGAGTGTCTGATGCTGGACGACTCGCTTCTTGTGGTGCTTGTTCTTTGGCCAAGGATCGGAAAAATACAGATGCAGCACATCGATCGATTCATCGGGACAGCGCCATTGGAGGAACTGCGCCGCGTCGGAGTTCAAAACCCGCACATTGGTATGCGTTCCTTCGTTCTCTCGCTTGCGACGGATGCGATCGGCGGTGTACGCCGCGAACTCCCCGGCCCATTCGATGCCCAGAAAATTCGTCTCCGGCTGCAGGTCCGCTTGTTGCACAAGGAACGCGCCCTTGCCTGATCCGATCTCGAGTTCAAACCGACGCGAGGGGTCTGCGAACCATCCGCGCGGATCGAGCCGACCCGATTGGGGGTCTTGGAGCACCGTGTCGGGGAGTGGGGGGAGTTCTTCCGGTGAGATCCCCACCACGCCGGGGGCGCTGTCGAGAGGTTTGCCGTGTCCGAGTCCGAATGACATAGGGAGACAGTGTATGCGCGCTCAACGCCGACGGCCCTATGGTTCTGCATGACCGAATCCCACACCACACCACCAACCTCAGGCACCCACCAACTCCGCGTGCGCTATGTCGAATGCGACCCGATGGGGGTCGTGCACCATTCGAGCTACTTGCCCTGGATGGAGATCGGACGCACCGAACTGCTGCGAGAAGTTGGCGAGAGCTACGCGACCCTGGAAGCATCGGGCGTTTTCATGGTCGTGACGAAGCTGGAGGTGAAGTACCGGCGCCCGATCAAGTACGACGATGTCATCGAGATCCGCACAAAGGTTGACAAAGCAAGCAAGGTCAAGCTGAGCCATTCGTACGAGATGGTCTTGGTCGAACGGCTGGGCAAAGCACCAGACTTCACCGATCCCGCAGTTCCGAGCGATGGCGTTTGCGCGATCGCAACGACCGAACTCGCGTGCGTCGGGAGCGACGGCAGGCCCAAGGCGCTGCCGGAGTGGTTGGTTGAGAGCAACTAGCGCTTCACAACTGTCCACTCCACAAGTTGCCCTCGGTCATTCAGTTTGAGCGCGAGCCATTGCTGGAGTCCGCGCGAACGGATCACCGCACCGTGTCGAGTGATAGCCGCAGTATCGGATTCAGAGCCTAGACGATATACAAGGTCATATTCATCGTTAAAAAATCCGGATTGGTGCTTTCCCAGCAGCGATTCGATTTCAACACGCGTCATCCCGCGTTGAAGCACATTCCGTTGGAGGTCGTTGATCATGCGGAGCCGGATGTCAGAGTCTTCGAGTGAGCGTGCTTCATCTTTCCATTGCACGGCGTCAAAACGCGTGTCGCGATTGTTTGAGCGGATCCATAAGACCGCGATAATTGCACTGGCCATGATCATCACTGCGGTGAGTCCGATCCGACGCCAGTTCCTTGGTTGGCAATTTTCGCTCATCACATCAACCGCTCAATCGCTTGCGACACATTCTTCACCGGGATCAGTTCCATCCCTGAAATCTTCGCCAGCTTCTGTGATCCTGATGTTGGGATGATCGCGTGCGTGTATCCGAGCCGAGCGGATTCGCGGAGGCGTTGCTCGATCTGGGTCGCGGCGCGGAGTTCGCCGCCGAGTCCGACCTCGCCGATCGCGATGGTCGTGGGGGGGAGCGAGCGTTTGTAGTGTGCGCCCGCGATCGACAGCGCGAGCGCCAAATCCGCGGCGGGTTCAACAATCTTCAATCCACCCACGACCGAGACAAACACATCCCGGTCCGCGAGACGGAGCCCGCCGTGTTGTTCTAAAACAGCAATCAGCATCGCCAGTCGGCTGCTGTCCAGACCGGATGATTTCCGCTTGGCGCTCCCGACGAATCCCGTCGCGGTGAGCGCCTGGATTTCGACGCAGACGCAGCGGGAGCCGTGCATCGCGGGACAGACGATCGCGCCGGGTCGGTGTTCACCTCCGGATTGAATCGCTGCGACGGACATCCCACCCGGGAGCTGCTGCAATCCCTGTCCGGTCATCTCGAAGATGCCCAGCTCCTGCGTGGTGCCGAACCGGTTCTTGATTGCGCGGACGATCCGCGCCGAGTGGTAGCGATCCCCCTCGAAATACAGCACCGCATCGACCATGTGCTCGAGCATCCGAGGCCCAGCCAGCGTGCCTTCCTTGGTGACATGCCCGACGAGCACGATCGAAATCCCGGTCGCTTTGGCAAAGTACACCAGTTCGCTGCAACACCTTCGCAGCTGCGTCACCGATCCCGGCGATGCTTCGAGGTCCGCTTTGTAAATCATCTGGATCGAATCGATCACGCACACATCGGGTTTGATCTTGCGTGCTTGTTCAAGGATCCGCGCGAGGTTCGTATCCGCGAGCACGAACAGCCCATCCGCATCCGCAACCCCCAACCGATCCGCGCGGAGCTGGATCTGCTGCGCCGATTCCTCGCTCGACACATAGAGCACCTTACTCGTCCAGTCCGCTTGTTGCGAGTCCATATTGATCGGTGACGCCCACGCGCCCGCCGCTTGCAACAACAGCGTCGATTTCCCGATCCCAGGTTCGCCCCCAACCAGCACGACCGATCCCGGGACCAGTCCTCGGCATTCGTCCGCTTCAGTCCCACCAAGCACGCGGTCGAGTTCGGTGATCCCGGTCGGGAGTCGCCGCATCGGTCCTGAAGAAGCAAGAATCTCGGTGATCGGGGTCGCGCCGGGATTGTCGATGGTGCCTTTGGTTTCGACCCATGACGATCCGCGATGGGGATCGGATGCTGCGGATTTGTCGAACTGCGATTCTTCGAGCGAGTCCCATGCGCCGCAGTCGTTGCATTTCCCCATCCAACTGGAGTGTGTGGAGCCGCAGGAGGTGCAGATGTAGATGGTGCGGGTCTTGCTCATATGGGCCAATCATAGCACGAGAAAAGGGATCTGTTCGGTGTTCGGCGTGCGTAGACTACCGTTGCACGATGCCAGACCCCTCTCCCACCCCGATCCAGACACCTCCGAAGCGGAAAAAACGACTCCGGATTGTCCTGTGGCTGTTGAGTATCCCGCTCATTCTTGTGATTGCAGCGGTGATTCTGGTTGGCACCGGATCGCTGTCGGGATTCGTCATCCCGATGATCGAGCGTGAGACCGGATTGGCCGTGACCCGGGGAACGGTTGTCCTCAACGCGTCTGGTGAGATCGAGTTCCGCGATGCAGTGCTCCGCGCTCCCGATATCGATGGGCCGGGGGGTGAAGTGATTCGTATGGACCGCGCGACGATCTCGATGCGTTGGGCTTCGATCTTGTCGGGAGCCGACGCGATCAAGAGCGTGAGGATTGATCGCCCACGGCTCCGCGTGAGCCAGAACACCGAAACCGGGATCGTGAATCTCCAATCCCTCAAGCTCCAGCAATCCGATGGCGGCGGCGCGGTCACCCCCGCGATCACCATCAACCAAGGCGTGATCGAAGTCGGCGAACACACCGGCAGCAACTACACCAAACTCAAAGACCTCTCCGTCGTCGGTGGACTCGATAAACCAAACAAAGACGGGGTTGCCAAGTTCGACCTTCTCGCGACCTCGACCGAATCCTCAATGTCCGGCGGTGAACACAACACCCAGGACGACTTCATGATCACAGGCACCGTCTCGGGAAAGGGCGTGCAGGGGGTCATGACCGGACTCACACTCGAAGACTGGCCAGCACAGATCGTCCCAACGCGCGTGCGCGCGATGTATGAATCGCTCGCGCTCAGCGGGAAACTCGCACCGACACGGTTCAGCGTCGGTCTCGATGGTCGTCCCCGCGTTGTCATGACGCTTGATGGTGTGGATATCAGTTTGCCGTTCATCCCGCCCGCACAGTTTTCGGGTCCCGAAAAATTCCTCCGGATGCGTTCAACCAAAGGCACCATCGCGTTTGGATATGGCGGAATGAGCGCAGACCTCACCGGCGACATCGATGAACTTTTGTACGATGTATCATTGGAATACAAGGGGTATAAAGAGTCCAGCCCGTTCACCTGTGACCTACAGACCCGCTTCAGGATCGAGCCCGGGTTCAGGCCCCTGCGGTTCTTGCCCGAACGGGTCACCGAAAAGCTCGACCGCTTTGTTGATCTCGTCGCCGACATCGATGCAACGGTCAGTCTCGTCCGCGAGGTCGACACGGACACCACCGACGGCATCGACTCGCCGATCCTGGTCTCGGGATCCGCGGATGTTTCCAACGGCTCGGCGAAATACAACAAGTTCATGTACCCATTCGAGAACATCGAAGGTCGGGTGTCATTCGAGCCCGATGGCGTGACCATCGACGGCATCACCGGCACCGGACCCACCGGCGCCAAGCTCCAAGCAAACGGCCAGTTCGTCGGTCTGGGATCTGATTCGGTCGTCGAAATCATCGTCGGCGTCCAAGACCTCCCGATCGATCACCTGCTGCTCAGCGCAATGGATGAAGATCAACAAGAACTCGTCGATACCCTCTTCTCACGATCGCAGTATGACAACCTGCTCGAATCTGAATACCTGCTCGAACCCGCACGCCGTGCCGAACTGACCCAGCAACGCAACGAGATGATCCGCACCATCGCATCACTCGATGACCAAACCCCAGAATCAGAACGCGGCAAGCTCTCCAGTCAACTCGCCTCAATGAACACCCTTCTCCGCGTTCCCGAGTTCGACTTCGGCGGACTCATCGGAGTCGAGGTCACGCTCAAGCGGCACCCAGAGCGTCCAGAGGACGACCGGTGGACCACCGACATCAACGCGGTGATCCCCAGCGCGGGGATTGTTCCCAAGCAGTTCCCGCTTCCGATCGTCGCGCGGAATGTCCAGATCTCGATCGTGGACAACTCCGTGTTCCTCAGCGGCGGTGTATATCAGGGACTCAGCGGCGGAACAGCGAAAGTCGATGCGCGATTTGAGCCGCGTGAGGGCTTTGATGATCCACAGCCGTATGTCGAGATCAAAGCACGCGACATCCCGATCGACGACCGGTTGATCGCCGCGATCCCGGGGTACTACGACGCGCAACCAAACGATCCAAGCGAGATCACGCTCCGCCGCATCCTCGACCGTCTCCGTATGCAGGGGGTTGTGGGCGCGGATGCGAAAATCGGTCCGAGTGATGATGGCAGCATCAACTACTTTGTCGAAGCGGATGTCTTGTCAGGTTCCGCGCATCCGCTCGTGATGGGGATGCAACTGCTCGACGAAGAAACGATCCCAGATGGCTCAGAACTCGGACTGGATTCGGTCCAGCTCAAGGGCATGACCGGGACCATCGTGGTCAACAAGGAGCTGATCGTCGTAGACCTCAAGGGGATGATGGAATCCCCATCGCTCCCGATTGCGCCAACCCCGATCCAGATGCTCACACAGCTCACGCTCGCGCCCCAGCCCAAGGTTGAAAACATCAAGCGAACCAATGGTTTGCTTCCCTTCGAAGCGGGGCCACCCGTATCGGGGCCATTGATCTACACACGCGTCAAAGCGAACGGTCTGGATCTTGGGATGCCGCTGGAGCACGCGATCGCGGTGCTCTCGCCGAGCTTTGCCAAACGGGTGGCGCAATGGCGGAAGGATTTCGATCCCGACGGCGTGCTGGATCTCCAAGCGATCCTCGAAGGGCGCGTTGGAAGCTCGATGGACACCGCGCTGACGATCAATCAGATCAACGCGACCGGATTCACATTCGAGGATCACCGCTACGAGTTCGGGTCTTCGATCGGGTCCGTCGGTCTTCGGCTCGGATCCAAACCGAAGGTCGAGAGCCGCGGGTTCAGCGTCCCGTTCAGCATCGACCACGAACCGATGGGAGAGATCGGGCTCGCAGGATCACTCCGGCTCGCGCAGGGGGGGCAGCTCCTCGAACTCAACAACGAGCCATCGATGCGTCTATCGATGACCAGAGGCCGACTCGGTTCGCCCGGGGTTCGCGCGATCGTTGATCGCATGGGATCAGGTAATGAGCAGGGGGGAGCCAAAGACTTCTTCAACTACTACGGACTCGACGGCGAGTTCAATCTCCTCATCGACATCACCCCGATCGACGGAGCGCGGATCTCCAAAGCCTCCTCCGGTGTGCTCGGATTCCCTTCCATCGAAGTCGATGGTTCCATGATCCCTCGCTCGCTCACCATCAAGCGCGACGGGAACATTCTCGACTTCCAGAAAGATGAGATCCAAGGCTCGATCCGGTTCGATGGTCTCGATGGATACTTCGACGACATCCGCGCCAAGAACAACGACTACACGCTCGCGCTCGATGGAAAGTGGGCCGTGACTCCGGGGCAGGGCGCGTGGATCGATCTGGTCATCGCGGCCCACGGTGACATCATCAACGGCCCGGTCCGCGCCATCCTCCCCGACACCCTTTCACGCGTCATCGACGAACTCGAGGTCAAATCCGGACGCGAGATCGACCTCGAACACCTCCACATCATCGCGGATCGACTCGGGACCGATTCCACAGCCTTCGCAATCGATGGCTCCGCAACGATGCTCGATGTCAGTGCCCTCGTCGGGGTCCCGATCACCGAACTCGATGGACGCGTGAACTTCAATGTCCAGTCCGGCGTGATGGGTGCTTCTGATCTGCATGAATCCGAGCCCATCCCCGATGAGATCGGAGGTCTCCGGTACCAGCTTGATATCGAAGCGTCCCGTCTCCGCGCCGGACTCCTCCGCGTGCACAACGCCCAAACACGAATCTTCAACGATCCCGCGTCCCCCAGCGAGGTGCTCGTCCCAGAGTTCCGCGCCGGGATGCACGGCGGAATGGTCACAGGAAACGCACAGGTCCGCCCGCTCGAAGACGGAACACTTTGGTACGCGTCAGAAATCCGGTGCTCAGGAGTCCGAGCCGCACCGATCTTTGATGACCTCTTCCTCCCCATCGAGGGTCTGGAAGGCCCCCCCGCCCCCGGCTCATCGACCGTTCGGTCCGCGTGGAATGTCGATTCAGATGTCTCAAAAGGGTCAATGAATGCTGATCTCGCGATCAGCGGCCCGATCGGTTTGCCGAATGAACGCTACGGACGCGGATTTGTCAGGGTCTCGGGCGGGTCGATCGTCGCACTCCCGGGTCTGATCAACCTGATCGAAGCGAGCAACCTCAAACTCCCGATCGGTTCAAGATTGAACCTCGCGGAAGCGGAAATCTACATTGATGGCCCAACCATGTCCTTTGAACGCCTCAGCGCGTCCTCCGACACCATCGAGATCCTCGGCTACGGGACAATGGACTGGACTTCACGAGATATTGATCTACGCTTCCGGTCAAGGTCGATCAAACCGATCCCCGTCCTCTCGAGTCTCCTCGAAGGCATCCGGGATGAACTGATCACGATCCGGGTTGCGGGAGCACCGGGATCGATCACCTACTCTCCCGAACAGTTCGGGACCACCAAGCGCCTGCTGGACTCGATGTTCGGCTCGCGCGAGACCGAGCAGCAACGACGCTTGCGAGAGGTTGAAGGACGGACCCGCGTGGGTTCGGGTCGGCTCCGTCGCAAACAAGGCGATCAGGTCATCGAGCCAACTCCGGAGAAGAAGTCAGGTAGGAGATCAGATTCAGGCTCATCTCTGAACCCAACCGAAAGCACCTCGGCAACCGCCGATACACAAGACGACTGAACAGAACAGACACACTGAGAACAAGTGAAACCGGGACGCATAGGGCGTCCCAAAGACAGGAAAGACAAGAAGACTATGACAACAGATTCCAACCGCTCACCAGAACACAACCGGGTCGAACTCGACCCACCCAAGAGCACGCAACCCAAAAACGAGCAAGCCGCTCCGCCCGAGACCCGGTCTGCGCAGCGTGCCGACGATGGTGAGATCCAAGAAGGCATCATCGATCTGATCAACAAGGTCGCGATCGGTTCGGGCGCAAGCGATTACGACGAGAAGCTCGTCCGCGAGCTCATCACCGCTGGACTCAAACTGATCCCCGACGGTCGCGACACCGGCGAGCTCAAGCTCATGACCGCGACGATGAAAGAACTCCGCTACGCGTACCGCGTGTTCGGGGAATACCCAGAGCCGCACAAGGTGACGATCTTTGGTTCAGCACGAACCCCAGAAGACCACCCGGACTACCTCGCCGCTGTCGAGTTCTCCAAACTCATGGCCCAAGCGGGCTGGATGGCGATCACCGGTGCCGGCGACGGGATCATGAAAGCGGGACACGAAGGACCCGGACGCGAATCGAGCTTCGGCGTCGCGATCCGTCTCCCATTCGAGACCAGCGCCAACACCGTCATCGCGGGCGATGAAAAACTCATCAACTTCCGCTACTTCTTTACCCGCAAACTGATGTTCCTCTCCCAAGCCGAAGCGGTCGTCTGTTTCCCCGGCGGATTCGGAACCCTCGACGAGTGCTTCGAAGCACTCACCCTCATCCAGACCGGTAAAGCGAGCATCGTCCCCGTCGTGTTCGTCGATGGCGATGCGCAATCCGACGAGCACGGCTCCTACTGGGACGGATGGATCCACTACACCAAGACCCAGCTCGAATCTCGCGGATGGATCAGTGAAGAAGATAACCACCTCTTCTACCACGCGAAGAACCCGCAAGACGCCGCGGATCATGTGATGAACTTCTACTCGGTGTACCACTCCTCGCGCTATGTCCGCGACGAGCTTTCCATCCGTGTAAAGAAAGTCCTCACCGACGACCAAATCAAAATTCTCAACGACGAGTTCTCGGTGCTCGTCAAGACAGGCGACATCCATATGTCAGCAGCGTTGCCAGGAGAGAAGGACCACCTCGATCTCCCACGCGTGGTCTTCACCCACACCCGCTACAAGTTCGGTCTGGTGCGTGCACTGATCGACAGGATCAACTCGTTCGCCGATGCGTAAACCGATGCGTCCAGTTTCAATGTTCAAGATCAGGCTGGCATTGCTCACGGCGACATTCGCCGCGGGTTTGTCCGCGTGTTCACCAAACACGAAAGGCTCACCACGCGATCCGCTCACACTCGAAACGAGCATCGAAGCGGGCCAGGCGACGAACGCCTCTCAGCGTGGTCTTGAACTCAGGGTGATGACCGTGGATGATTCGGAGAACCGGGTCGCGCGATCGCTCGCACGCTACGAGCAAAGCACCGGTTCCATGAGCAACGAAGACATCCAGCGATGGAGATCGTGGGGGCTTCGACTCATCGTCGTCCCAATCGACAAGCTCGATTCGATCCTCGGCAGTCAGGACCTTACCCAAGCGGCACAGGTCCGGTGGATGGGGGAGTTCCCGCAGTGGAGACCGATCATCCGAACCGGGGAGATCCACAGCAATACCGTCCGTGTACAAGATTCGGACGGCGCACGCTACCAAACACTCGTCGGTCGGCCGCGGTTGCTCGCGCGTGTCTGGACGGTTCCGGAAGTCACCGATGACGGACTCAAAGCAAGGCTGCACATGGACCTCGCGATCCAGATGACCCAGCCCCAACGCAGCAACCGCTGGGGAGAGATCCGGCTCCCGACCGCGCTCGACGAGGGCGACCTGATCAACGAACTCATGATCAGCCCGGTCTTCGATTCGTCCTCCGCGTTAATCCTCGTCGGCGAAGACCCGCTGGTTTCGTGGGGATTCACAGACGAGGACGAATCCTTCGATGCATCATCTGAAGAACGGACATCCATCGGCCCACGCACGCCGCAGGCGCGCACGCTGGGACAGCAGATGCTCTCCACCCCAGGCACCGGGTATGTCGCGCCGGGGGTTCGTTATGTTCCTCCCAAGAAGGTCCTGATCGTGCTGGTCCCCAAAGCCGACGGGCAGTACCGGCTGCTCGGCCCAACCACCACACGCAAGGACCAAGGTTCATGACCGAGTTCGTTTCCATCCTGATCCTGCTCGTTGGTCTCGCGATCCTGATCGTCGGCGCCGACGCGCTCGTGCGCGGCGCGGCTCAAATTGCCAAGCACCTCGGGCTCAGCCCGTTCGCGATCGGTGTCACCGTCGTCGCATTCGGGACCAGCGCTCCTGAACTGTTCGCGAGTGTCGGAGCGGCACTCCAAGGACAGACCGAACTCGCGGTCGGGAATGTCGTCGGATCCAACATCGCCAACATCGCATTGATCCTCGGCATCGGGGGATTGATGATCCCCATCGCGGTGGACAAAAGAATCCGGATGATCGAGATCCCACTTATGGTCCTGGTGACCGCTGGATCGATCGTTCTATTGATCGACGGCCATCTCACACGCGGCGAGGGCGGCGTCCTGTTTGCAGGACTCATCGCGTATGTTGTCTACATCGTCCGCGCCCACAAAGAGAACATCGAGCATGGTCTCGAAGAAGCCGTCGCGGGAATCAAGCCGATCTGGATGGACTTCCTGTATGTCGTTCTGGGAATCGTCGGCTTGGCAATTGGCGCGAAAGTCCTTGTTTATGGCGCGACCGATCTTGCCGAATCTATCGGGATCCCAGCAGCGGTGATCGGAACGACGATTGTCGCGTTCGGGACCAGTGTCCCGGAACTCGCCGCGACGATCCGCGCCGCGATGGTCAAAGAAGCGGACATGGCGGTCGGGAACATTGTGGGATCCAATGTGTTCAATCTGCTCTCGGTGCTGGGGGTGACCGCGATTATCAAGCCGTTGAACTTGGATTCGTCTCTGAACTGGCACTTGTACGCGATGCTCGGAGTCGCGATCCTGTTGATGGTCTGGGCGCTTGTTCGTCCGGTAATCTCCAAGGGATCAGGGCTTGTGCTCCTCGCGGTGTACTTGCTCTACATTCTCGCCGCGTATGCCGTGAATCCCGGCGTTTCCTGAGGGTCCGCTTCATCGTTTCATCGGTTGAGCCGATAGCCCGGCAGCGGGACGCACATGTGTCCCGCTCAGGAGTGTCGAATGCTGCGCGTCCATATATCTGATGCCAAACCAGGAATGGTGCTGGCCCAACCCGTGTACCACCCACGGTCGAACTCAGGGACGGTTTTGCTGCGCGCCGAGGTATCGCTCAGTCAGAATACGATCGATCGGCTGATTGATATGAAAATCCCTGAGCTGTGGATCCAGTACCCCGGCATGGAGATGGTGGGGGAGTTTGTCAGCCCCAAGATCATGGCGTCACGCGCCATGGTTGCGGGCGATGTCTCCAAAGCATTTTTAGAAGCATCGAGCGGCGCACACGCAAAGCTCGACTTTCAGCAGTACAAAAGCTCGATGTCCAAACTACTCACCAACCTCATCGACGATCCCAAGAGCGCCGTATTTGTCGGCGAGCTCGTCGATTCTGGTGCGCCAGCGGTGCGCCACGGCGCCAATGTCGGATTCCTGAGTCTCCTGCTCGGGATGCGGCTCGGGTTCTACCTCATGCGAGAACGCAAGTATGTCCCCTCACGCTACGCATCGGATGTCACCAACCTTGGTGTCGCGGGGATGCTCCACGACATCGGGATGATGCACCTCGACGAGAAAGTCATCAAACGCTGGGGCAAACACCACGACGCGAACGATGTGGAATGGCAAGAGCATGTCAATATCGGATACCAGTGTGTTCGCGGATCATTGCAAGCGTCCGCGGCCAGTGCCGTGCTCCATCACCACCAGCACTTCGACGGATCAGGATTTCCAACCAAAGAACGACACGGCTGCGAACCGAGTGGACTGATCGGCGATGAGATCCATGTGTTCTCACGGATCATCTGCGTCGCGGATCTATTCGATCGACTCAGCCACAATGCGTCCACCATCGGAGAGGGCGAAGGCGATGGACTCTCCAAGCCCGCCGTGTGCACGCTCAAAAGAATGATGGGCAAGCCCTACGGCGATTGGATCGACCCGATCGTGTTCAAGGCGCTCCTCGCGGTCTGTCCCGCGTATCCACCGGGAACCGTAGTCAAGCTGAGCAACGGTGCCGAGGGTGTGGTCACGGACTGGGACCCCGCCGATCCGTGCCGTCCACAGGTTCACGAGTTCTCCCGCTTTGAGGATGAACAGTTCGCTGCAGTCTACAACCTCAAAGAAGACCGCTCCGTGACCATCGTCGAGTGCGGCGGGGTCGATGTTGAGAAATACAACTTCTACCCGGTCACCAAAGGACAGTTCGATCTCCGCGTCATGCAGCGAAACCTGAGCAACGGGTTGCACCTGTTCACCCCCGACGAAGCGGCGTAGCACACTTTCCGCTCACCCAAAAACCACAGGCTACGCTTCTGTATGGACTCTGGGATCACCAGCACAGCCCGATGCCTGCTCGTCGCCGCAGCTCCGAAGGAGTGCGACGCGGTGCTCGAAGCGTTTTTGTTGAAGGGATCGCCGATCCAGCTCGGACAGGTCATCCGTCTCGACGATCGCTTTGATCTGGTCCGCAGCGGGGTGGGCAAGTCTTCCGCCGCCGCCAGCACAGCGCGTGCGTTGACCATCCAGCCCTACCGCTCGGTCATTTCAGTCGGGATCGCGGGATCGCTCCCAAGTGATGAAGCCTTGGGCATCGGTGAATCAATCACAGCAACACGATCCGTTTTTTCGGATGAGGGGATCGGCGCTCCTGATGGGTTCATCCCGATGAGCGAGATCGGATTCGCGCCGTTTTCCTGCGGCGAGATGGGCATCGATCACAACCCAGACCTCGTCGCGTTCCTCGAATCGATCACAGACAAAACCGCAATCATCGCGACCGTCTCCTGGTGTTCCGGTGATGACGGGTGTGCCGATGGTGTCGTTTCGCGGACCGGCGCGATCGCTGAAGCGATGGAGGGGGCCGCCGTCGCACTCGCGGCCCAGCTCGTGGACCCCGCGATCCGGACCGGTGAACTCCGCGTGATCTCCAACACCACAGGCAATCGAGCGAAGCAAGTCTGGGACCTTGGCGCGTCGCTGACCACGCTCACGCGAGTTATCGGCTCGCTCCGTTCATAACGGACCCTCAACTTGCCGTTTGTGCGTTCTGCGCGATCTGATCCTGATGCGGCACGCCGAGGGTGTTGATTCGGATCACCACACCCACATTCTTCCCCATATCAGGCCGATTCTCTATTGATGCGATGATCGGCGCGGAACTTCCGCAGCGGTCATCAACGACGCCGGTTGGTGTAGGAATCGTGCTGGGACGCACGAAGGTAAGGATGTTATGGCGAAGCCAAGAGTATTCGACCAACTGAAAACGACGCTCAAATCGATGAACTCGATGCGTCCAACGGGATACCCCCTCGCGGTTGACTTCGGTGTCTCTGCGCTCCGCGTGCTCCGTGTCTCTTCTGGTGATCCCGCATCCATCGAGAGTGCGGCTCAGATCAGCACCCCCGACGATCTGCTCGACAACCCATCCAAACGCATCCTCTTCCAGTTCGATGCGCTCCCCAAACTCATCAAGAGCGGAAAGCTCACCGGTCTCAGGGCCGCGTGCGTGATCCCGACCCAGCAGATGTCGTGCAAGCATCTGCAGATCACCCCCGTCCCAGGCGTGTCGCTCAACGAACTCGCCATCGGGCAGATGAGCGATCGTCTCGGATGCGAACCCGGCGCGCTGCTCGTCCGCAGTATTCCGGTCGGGGAATCCAAACAGAACAACAAGCAAGAGGTCATCTGCTTCGGTGCATCCAAGTCGTTCGTCGGACGCATGATGGACTCGCTCAAGCGTGCCAAGCTCGAGCCGGTGGGGATCCACAACACCTTCGAGACCCTTCGCCAGATTGTCCCTACGGACTCAAAGGGCAACGGGGCGTCGCTGCTCATCGACCTCGGGAGCGCATGCACCGTGGTGATGATCGTGCACAATGGGAAGATCATGTTTGCGCGCACGATCGACCACGGCGCGATCTCGTTCGATCAATGCATCTGCCGCCAGTTCCGCTGCACCATGATGGAAGCCCGCTCGATGCGCGAGCGGATCCAGGAGATGGCCGCGGTGACGACCGGCGCTAAGCAAAGTGCGAACCCGCACCCCTCGATGGACGATCCCGATATTTCCGAGCCACTCGAAATCTTGATCGACGAGATCATGATGTGCCTGCGCTACTACCGCTCGTCGATCCAAGGCCCAGCGGTTGAGCGTGCCTATTTCGTTGGCGGGATGGCGGGACACAAAGCCATCAGCGAGCACCTAGCGCGCGTGCTCAACCTTGAAACACGGGTCATCGACCCATTGAGCACCTTAGGGCGCGCGGGCAAAGTCCCGGTCTCCGGGGTCAACCTGAGTAAGCCACAGCCCGGTTGGGCAACCACGGTCGGGTGCGTGTTGTGCCCGACGGATCTTTGACCGTTCAGCGTTTATTTGACTGACGAATACCGGCATCCGCCGGGGATGACGAGGAGGATCGATGCGATCAAACAACAAGAATGACGGCGCCAGCTTCCTGCCTACGGACTATGTTCGTGGCAAAGGTCAGGCACGCGCCTCGATGTTCGCGATCCTGCTCTTCGTGCTCGTGCTCGCGGGTGTGATCGGTGCGTTCTTCGTCAACCACCAGCGTTGGAGCCGGGTCCGCGAGCAGCAGAGAATCGTCGCGGCGTCCTTCAAAGAAGAAACCGCGAAAATCGAGCAGCTCAAGGTCCTCGAAGATCAACGCGTCGTCCTCACCGACAAAGCAGAGATCGTCACCGCACTCAAAGACCGTGTCCCACGCTCGGTCCTCATGGGCGAGATCATCCGAGGCATCGGGGACGGGATCACACTGACCGAGATCCAGCTCGAAGGCGAGCGAGTCCGCCCGCCGGCCCCGCCGGCGGTCAAGAAGGGCGCGGTCAAATCCATCGGGGTGAGCGGCGTCGGGAACGGCAAAGACCAAAAAGTCGCGGAACCAAAGGTCCACCCACCCAAGTTCGTGTTCAGCATTTCGGTCGACGGTTTATCCGCAGACAACGACGACATCGCGGATTACCTCGCATCACTGAAAGGCTCGCCGTTGCTCTCCAATGTCGAGCTCCAGTACATCAACCAGACGATCATCGATTCGATCGAGTACCGCAAGTTCCGCATCACGATGTCGCTGTCATCGACCGCCGATGCGAGCAAGGTCGCCGGAACGATCTCAGTCGGGATTGATGGGCATGTTGTGGCAACCGCCACCGAAGACACAGACGAGTGAAACGCTGATCGCGACTGACTGACGACTTTCATTTGACGAATCCAAGGAGATTCTTATGCAGTTTGGTATCCGAGAACTTGTCCTCTTCCTCACGGTCCTGCTCCTGCCGGTCGTGAGCTACATGCTGGTGTTCCGCCCGCAGAGCGCCAACATCGAGAGCGCAAAGGTAGAGATCGCTCACAAGCAAGAAATGCTCGGCAAGCTCCGCGCCGAGACCGCTCGCAACGACGACCTCCTGCTCATCAACCAGCAGATCACCGAACGGATCGACACGATGGAATCCATGCTCCCTTCCAATAAGGAAGTGGATCAGATCGTCCGTCAGGTCTCGGGCCTCGCGATCCAGGCTGGTCTGAGCTCCCCAACACTCAAGAGCACCAAGCCACAAGCGGCGGCCCAGTTCCTCGAGCAACCGCTGGAGATGAGCATCGAAGGTTCATGGTCCGGGTTCTACGCCTTCTTGCTCAAAGTCGAGCAGATGCCCCGCATCACCCGCATCATTGACATGAAAATCGAAGACACATCGAGCGAAGAAACCGAGATCAAAGCGAGCTTCACGCTCAGCATCTTCTTCCGAGACGAGGTGACATCATGAGCGAAATCAACCCATTCACGCCCAAAGACAACGATCAGGAACACGGCGAATCCAATGTCTTCCTGAACCTCAACAAAGCCGACGAAGCGACCGGTGTCCCATCGGTGATCCCAGGTATGGGCAACGATGCCGCGGGCGGTGGCTCGAGCTTTAGCACCGGTTCCGCCGAACCATCAAAGTTCAATGGCCAGGTCATGCTCGCGGGTCTTGTGTTTGCCATCGGTGTCGGATCGATCTATGCGATGCGGTACATCGGTATGCAAGCGGGGATCAAGGAATCGGTGTCGATGGTGGACTACACCGCCTCGACAACCTCGCCGGACTTTGTCAAACGATTCGACAAGATCATGGATGATCTCGAAGAGGTCAGCGTGTCGGTCCAGTTCGACAATGACACCGTCCTCCCTCAAGAGCCCTTCACGATGGCCAAGCTTGATGATCCAACCGATGAGTACCTCGCGCCACCTGTGAATGAAGACGACATGAATGCGCAGATGGCCCGTTTGGCACGCCAGCGTGCCGAGCAGGAGCGTCTCGATCGAGAAGCCGTCATTCAAAGCTACGAAAAACTCGCATCCAAACTCAAACTCCAGAGTGTGATTGGCGGTTCGCGTCCGGTCGCTCGGATCTCGGGTGAACCCGTTGCTATTGGGATGACCGTTGCTGACACATTCAAGGTGCTGGCGATCAATGGATCGCAAGTCATCCTCGAAGTCGAAGGCATGAAGTACGAACTCGGACTCGGTGAAGGCGCCAAACGTATCAACTAACACCTCTCAAGGAACTCGGCAACATGGCGGATATCGACGACATCCTAAACGAACTCGGGGTAGATGAGAGCGATCATCGACCGCGCCGAGCGATGAAGCCCAAAGGCAAGGACCAGCATCGTCTCGATCAGCGCGCAGGGTCTTTCTCTCCGCTCCCCTCGATGCCATCGGGCCAGCGTCGGTACGGTCAAGAGGGCGGATCGAGTGTCGACGAAGACTCCGATGTGCTCGGGAATCAGATCGCCTCCGCGGGAGCATCGGTCGGCAGCGCGGTGCATGAAATCTATCGACCGAACCACTCAGAATCGATCGCGGACCCCGCCGATGGCGACTTTGCTCAGCAACTGATCGATTCGGGCGCGGTGACCTCCGAACAACTCACCGCGGCCAATCAGGTCCTAAAGCAAACCCCGGGGGCCCTCCTCGTGGACCTGCTCATCGAGCAGGGCGCCGACGAAGAAAAAATTCAATCCATCGTCGCCCAGCGTGCCGGGGTTCCGTTCGAGCGCGTCGATATTGAAGCTGGTCTCGACGGCGGTTTCGATGGCAAACTCCTCCAGCGTCTCACCCCAGAGTTCTGCAAATCACATCATGTCCTCCCCCTCCGCACCGAGGGCACGCGCGTGGTCATGGGTGTCGTCACGCCGGACGATGTGTTCATGATCGACGAAATCTCGTCACGCCTGCGTGTGTCGAGCGTCAAACTGGTGCTCGTCACGCCTGGCGATATCCGCGCCGCGCTCGAACTGATCGGTCACGATTCAGGCGATGATGTGGACCTCTCGGAAATCCTCGCGGATGTCGATGTCGGCGATGTCGAAGTCTCCCAGGCGCAACAAACCGAAGCGGTGGACCTTGAAGCACAAGCCGGCGAGTCTCCGGTCATCCGCTATGTGAACTACATCATCCAGAATGCGGTCAAAGAAGGCGCATCGGATATCCACATCGAACCGGGCGAGAAGAAAATCAAAGTCCGCCTCCGCATCGATGGCGTGCTCTACGAATCCATGAACCCACCGCCTTCAATGTCCGCCGCGATCACCTCGCGTCTCAAGATCATGGCCGATCTGGACATCGCCGAGCGACGCGTCCCGCAGGACGGCCGCATCCGCTGTACGGTTCAAGGCCGAAAGCTCGACCTTCGTGTGTCATCGCTCCCCACCGGATACGGCGAAAAGATCGTGATGCGTATCCTCGATACCAAATCCATCAATGTCCAACTCGAAGACCTCGGGTTCGATGACGATTCACTCGCGATCTGGAAGAACGAAATCAAGCAGCCCCACGGCATTGTGCTCGTCACCGGTCCAACCGGTTCTGGTAAAACAACCACGCTCTACTCATCGCTCCGCCAGATCGACAACAAGAAACTCAATGTCTCCACCGTTGAAGACCCAATCGAATACCACCTCGACGGCATCACCCAAACCCAGACCCACGCGAAGATCGACATGACCTTCGCCAAAGCACTCAAAGCACTCCTGCGTCAGGACCCCGATGTCATCATGGTTGGTGAAATTCGCGACCACGAAACCGCGCACACCGCAGTCCAAGCCGCGCTTACTGGTCACTTGGTGCTGTCCACACTCCACACCAACGACGCGCCGAGTTCGGTCACGCGTCTGGTCAACATCGGTCTTGAACCCTTCCTCGTCGGCGCCGCGCTCAACGGCGTGCTCGCCCAGCGTCTGCTCCGCCGCTTGTGCCCTACTTGCAAAGCACAAGAAGCACCAAGCGAAGAAATGGCCGAGTTCCTCGAAATCAACGGACTTCCCATCAACGAGATGTGGGTCCCCAAGGGATGCGACAAGTGCCGAAACACCGGATACTCCGGTCGCGTGGGTATCTACGAGATGCTCGCGGTCGATGACAACCTCCGCGATGTCATCGCGCGCAACCCCAATGTCTCCGAGTTCCGTCGTTTGTGCCTGGAGCGTGGAATGAACTCACTCCGCGCCGACGGGATCAACAAAACAAAGGCGGGCTTGACGAGTATCCAAGAAGTACTCCGTGTCACCAGCGCCCATTGAAAAAGACCGACTGGTCTAAAAAGAGGCCAAAAAGCCGATTTGTAAAATAAAAACAACGAAATACGAAATAGACTGATTATTCTAGTGTTCTCCCTGTCAAGATAACCGGGTTTCGGGTCTGTATGATCCATCAACCTATAGACACTGGAGAACACCATGCCACGAATCAATCCATTGACCATCGAGAACGCCCCTGCAGACACCGCCGCCACATTGTCGGCGATCAAAGGCAAAATCGGTATGGTCCCCAACATCTACGCGACCATGGCCCACGCGCCCGCTGCTCTCAACGCCGCGCTCGCATTGGGTGAAGCGAACGGCAAGTCCTCGCTCTCCGCAAAGCTCCGCGAACAACTCGCATTGACCATCGCAGGCGTCAACTCGTGTGATTACTGCGCCTCAGCACACACCGCCATCGGCAAGGGCGCGGGATTGAGCGAAGACGAACTTGCCTCAGGCCTCAACGGCAAAGCGGGCGATCCAAAGACCCAATCCTTCCTGACACTCGCAAAAACTATTGTTGAGAAGCAGGGCCACCTGTCGGACGCGGATCTGTCCGCCGCTCGCGATGCAGGGATCACCGACCAAGAAATCATCGAGGTCGTTGCCGTCGTCGCGCAGAACATCTTCACCAACTACTTCAACCACATCGCTGATCCAGAGGTCGACTTCCCAGTCGTCCGCACCGGCGCGACGGTCTCGTAACTCGATCTGTACTCCGCGATTCCTTGAAATGATCAGACTGATCAGCGCCCGCTCCTTAGAAAGCGGGCGTTTTTGATGCGTACATCGCAGGTAGACACCGAGTACCAGTCAATTCATGTTCATCTTGGCATTCGGATAGAATGCTCTCGACCAAGCTATGAGGAGCCAAGAATGACCGACAACTCAATCGAATCCGTCCTCCACGAAAACCGCATCTTCAACCCACCCGCCGCGTCTGATGTCGGCGCTTCCAAGTGGTTGGTTTCGTCGATGGATCAGTACAACGCGATGTACAAGGAATCGATCGAGTCTCCCGAAAAATTCTGGGCAGAGGTTGCCGAGGACTTTCACTGGTTCAAAAAATGGGACACCGTCCTTGAATGGAACGCCCCCGACGCCAAGTGGTTCAACGGCGGCAAAACCAATGTCTGTTACAACTGCGTCGACCGACAAGTCGAATCCGGTCACGGCGACCAACCCGCGATCATCTGGGAAGGCGAGCCCGTCGATGATTCCGGAAACCCAACCGACCAACAAACCCTCACCTACAAAGACCTCCAGACCCAGGTCTCCAAACTCGCCAATGTCCTCAAATCCAACGGCATCAAAAAGGGCGACATCGTCACCATCTACATGGGCATGGTCCCGCAGCTCGCGATCGCGATGCTCGCGTGCGCCCGCATCGGCGCACCACACTCCGTCATCTTCGGCGGCTTCAGCGCCCAAGCAATCGCGGACCGAGTGGAAGACGCAAACTCAAAGATGATCATCACCTGCGATGGATCATGGAGACGAGGCAAGGTCGTCCCACTCAAAGACAATGTCGACGAAGCAATCAAGATCCTCAAAGCCAACGGCAACCAACCCGTCGAGCATGTCCTCTGCTATGGACGCTGCCACAACGACATCAAATGGGGAGCGCTCGACCTCTGCTGGAACGAGCAGATGGAACAAGCATCCGCAGACTGCCCATGCGAACAACTCGACGCCGAGGACATGCTCTTCCTGCTCTACACCTCCGGATCGACCGGAAAACCCAAGGGCATCGTCCACACCACCGCGGGATACATGGTCTTTACCGCGATGACCAGCAAGTACACCTTCAACCTCATCCCGGATTCCAACCAGACCTTCTGGTGCACCGCAGACTGCGGGTGGATCACCGGTCACTCCTACATCGTCTACGGCATCCTCCCCAACCGCGTCCCATCCGTCATGTTCGAAGGAGGACCAGACTACCCAACCGCCGCACGATTCTGGCAGATCGTCGAGCGTCACAAGGTCACCCAGTTCTACACCGCACCCACCGCGATCCGCGCGTTCATGAAGTGGGGGGACGAGCATCCAGAATCCGCCGACCTCTCCTCCATCCAGGTCCTCGGCACAGTCGGCGAACCCATCAACCCCGAAGCGTGGATGTGGTACCGCAACAAGATCGGTCGAGGCATCTGCCCCATCGTCGACACTTACTGGCAAACCGAAACCGGCGGTCATGTCATCACCCCCCTCCCCGGCGCGACCCCGACCAAGCCCGGTTCCTGCACACTCCCGATGTTCGGGATCGACGCTGCGGTCACCGACGAAATCGGGAATGTCTCCAAACCAAACACCGGCGGCATCATGACCATCCGCAAACCATGGCCCGCGATGCTCCGAGGAATCTACGGCGACCGCGAGCGGTTCATCCACACTTACTGGTCCACCGTTGTCAAAGACGGAGAACCCTACTACGCCGCCGGAGACGGCGCGCGCCGCGACGAGCTTGGCAACTTCTGGATCATGGGACGCACCGACGATGTCATCAATGTTTCTGGTCACCGTCTTGGAACGATGGAAGTCGAGTCCGCGCTGGTCTCGCACAAGAGCGTCGTCGAAGCCGCGGTGGTGGGGATGCCCCACGAGATCAAAGGCACAGGGATCGCCGCCTTCGTCACACCCGGTCCGGGATACGAAGCGAGCGACGAGCTGATCAAAGAACTCCGCGAGCATGTCGCAACCGAGATCGGCGCGATCGCCAAGCCCGACATGATCCGCTTCACCGCCGCGCTACCCAAAACGCGTTCAGGGAAGATCATGCGAAGGTTGCTCCGCTCGATCGCCGCGGGAGACACCGAGATCACCCAAGATATCACGACCCTCGAAGACTTGTCTGTGGTTGCGAGGCTCGCCGGGAACGAAGAATAATCTCAGTGACGACTCGTACGGAGCCATGACCAAACAAGTGAATGAACTTAGAACCGTTCAAATATTGAACAGGTTATCAATATAATTGTGCATACTTGGATTCAGTTTTGTTGGCGTACCCATAGACCTCGTGTACATTATCGGGTGATCCCGATGGCAATCTGTCAGTCCAGCGAGTGATCACAGCCAATCTCTGGAGGTACACCAATGGAATTTGTTCACACGAGCGTTCTGTCAGTTCTCTTCGCGATCACCGCATCCAACGCATCGATTTTCGACTTTGAAGATCAGGCACAAACCACGATCGGTGGTGTCCGCTCCGGCGCGCATACCAGTCTCACACTTGAGGATGACGGTTTGGAAATGACAATCTACCGATCGAGCGGAGCCGCGTTCGACATCTTCCCGAACAATACATTCGGTCCCGATCCGGTTTTCATGCCACCAGTGACTTGGATGAACAACTCGTGGGATCCATTCTGGGATGTATCACAGACCGATGACACCATCATCCTCAACTTCAGTTCGATGGTTTCCGATTTTTCGTTCCGATTCGGAGACTTCGGGGACGACGACGATGACATCTACATCGAAGGCTACGCCGGACTCGATGGCACTGGCGACCTCGTCGACTCCAACTACGAGTTCCTCGAAGGCAACGACACCTTCGAGTTTACATCAGGCGCGCTCTTGCTTACAGGTGCCCTGAGAAGCGTGGTCATCTTCACCGGTGGGGACTTCACAAACTCAATCTTCATCGACAACATCCGCGCTACAGGGGTACCATCGGCACCATCGCTCGCGATTCTGGGGATGGGCGCATTGGTTGGAACGCGCCGCCGAAGAGCATAATCAACTTCAAATACGCGACTTGATCGAGTTGGTGCCTGAGAGCGTCCAACGGATGTTGGTATACGCTATCATATCGCCATGAACCCTCGCCATTGGATCTCCGTTGTCATTCTGTTCTGCACACTCGGCGTCCACCACGCCCCCGCCCAATCGAGCGAGGCCGTGGATGACACAGCACAACAAGAAACTTCAGGCATCCTCGACCAAGGCAGCGATTCTCTCTTCGGAATCTTCGATTTCACCCAATACTCCTTCCGCGACCTCACCCTCTACTGGGAAAACGACGGCACGCTCCCCAACCTCATCGACGACACCGACCGTTTCTACACCAACGGCACAGGGATCGAAGTCTCCTTCGACCCCAACCTCACCCCAGCACTCGAATCTCGGCTCGCGATCTCCCGCGATCCAAACCAACGCTTCGGTGTCGGCATCGCGCTCAAGCAAAAAATCTTCACCCCCGCAGACATCACCCTCCCCAACCCACCAGCGCGGGACCATCCCTACGCCGGTCACCTTGAGTTCGTGTTTGCCTTCCAACGCGCCGACGACACCAAGCACGACCACTTCGGACTCTCCCTCGGCCTCACCGGACACTCCAGCGGCTCCGAAGGTATCCAGCAATGGATCCACAACACCTTCCCCGACGAGTTCGACCCCCTCGGATGGGGCACCCAACTCCCCGGCGAGCCCACCATCAACTTCGCGTACACGCGGACATGGAAATCCGAAGCCGCGGATATCGGTGGACTCGAAATGGAGATGCTCCCCTCGCTCGGGTTCGATCTTGGAACGGTTTCGATCTCAGCCCGCTCCGCGATGACCCTCCGCATCGGCAAAAACCTCCCAACCGACTTCGGTCCAGCATCCCTCTTGGGACACAAAGACCACACCGTCCGCACCAGCCAATCTAGAATGCGACCCGACGGCACCGAACCCAACTGGTCCTTCTACTCCTACGCAAGAATCGGCGTCGACGCAATCGCACGCGACCTCTACCTCGACGGCACCGCCTTTGTCGGCTCCCGCTCCGCACAGCGCGAACCCCTCGTCGCCACCTTCACCTTCGGCATCGTCGCGCAGTACGAAAGCTTCTACCTCGGATGGGCACAGCACATCCAAACCGAACGCTTCGAGCTCCAACCCGACGAACAAACCTGGGGTTCCATCGTCTTCGGCAGCTCGTTTGAGTGGTAGAGGTTTGTGTATTGAGTTTGAGTTTGAAAGGTAAGCATGAGCGATCTGCATCCAAAGTATACTTTCGACGACCCCGCTCCAGAATATGAGACGATGGAATCGAATGAGATCGAAGAACTTGCTCACGATGTGATCCCATTCTACAAGGTGCCGTTCGCATTGTTGTTCACGCCAAGCAAGTACATGCTGCGAAACGGCGTACACATGTCCGATACGCTGTTGGTCATGGTCATCTGGATCAGCGGCATGTCAATGATCATTGACCGATTTGAAAACTCTGGAGTTCTGAGCAGAAAACTCCCTTGGGTTCCAACAACTTGGCTCGAACTCGCAATGGCCGCGATCATTATTGGATTTATCCGTGGATATGTCGTGTATTGGCTAGGCGGCTGGTGGTTCCGCACCCGCCTTGGGTTCTGTGATGTCAAAGATCAAGATCATTCCATCGCTGGTCGAGTCTATATGATTCCGGGAATCATCAAGCATCTCTGTGTCGTCATCTCTGCACTGATAGGCATGCTTCTGTTCCCAGATTACGCTCAATATCGCGCCAGCGACAGTTGGTTCATGGTGATCGCGGGCATGGTGACGCTGATTGCACTATTTTGGTCGTCATTCACACTCTATTTCAGCGTCCGAGCTGTCTATCCAGCGAAACGAATCTGGGCGTTGGTCTGGTTTTTGATTCTTCCAATACTGTTGCGCTCAGTGGTATTGATCGGGTTCGTCGTCGCAATTGCCATTCAGATGTTCAGTCCCAGCCCGGGTCTTGACAATCCTGAAATCTATTCCGGAGAATCATTCCGATTCGAGTATCCTTCCAACTGGGAAACAACAATCGATGAAGTCGTTCCGGGTCCTGAAATGTGGATCCAGTGCGAGCCAATTTTTGAAGATGCATACTTTGAAGCAAGCATCATCTACACGCATCCAGAAACCGATGAAATCGATACTTATCTCACCAGTCTTGAAACCGAAGTTGGAATGGAACTGATCTCAACACAATCCGAGATCATGAAACTTGGTCGATACGACTGCCGAGGATTCGAGAGCATCATGTCGCTAGATGGATCTGAGTATGTGGTCCAAGTGATGGAAGCACAGATCGGTGAAGGCATCGTATTGCTCGCGAGAATTCTTTCAGAGCGAACCATTTGGAACACTCTTGAGCCGGGATTTGATCATATTCTCAAGACACTCAGGGTCACTGATCTAAATGCCCTTCCGCCAAAGTTGGACTCGACATTCACCGTTCGCGAGGAGCATGTTCAGTTCGAGATTCCGAGCAACTGGTGGCGATCCATACGACAAAATGATGACACAACCAGTGACGACGGATCGATTCAGAGGGGCGCGGTCAATATCAAAGCCAACCCACCTGGATACGGGCAGTTCGATATCTTTATATACAGCTCAGAGATCGGTCTGGAAGCGGAACTCACTGACACCATCGCATGGGCGACATCCGGCAACGGTCTTGAGAACGAACAGGAATTGAGTCAATGGCTCGGGCTTCAAGGGTCCGGAGTTACGGGGGATTTCACATATTCCGATGGTGCCCAAGGGGTCCTGAAAGTATTGATTTCAGAACTAGGAGATGGTCGGCTTATCGAAGTTCGCAAACTTGTCCCCCAATCAGTAAATGATCTTCATGCCCCCGGCTTCAACCTCATCGAATCCACCTTCAAACTCCTCGTCGAACCCGCAGAGGTTGATCCGTAAACCCCGCCGGATACCATCGCCCATGACCACACCTCCCATCCCATCGACCCCTCTCGTCAGCGTCATCATGGGTTCGAAGTCCGACTGGCCCAATGTCATGGAGCACGCCGGGAAGATGCTCGATGAATTGGGCATCCCTCACGAGGTCATGGTTGTCTCCGCGCACCGCACGCCCGATCTGCTCGTCGAGCACGCCAAGGGCGCACGCGATCGGGGGATCGAGGTGATCATCGCCGGCGCTGGTGGAGCGGCGCACCTGCCTGGGATGGTCGCGTCGATGACCACCCTCCCCGTCATCGGGGTGCCCGTCATGAGCAAAGCACTCAAAGGCATGGACTCGCTGCTCTCGATCGCGCAGATGCCCGCAGGGATCCCCGTCGCGACCGTCGCGATCGGCAAAGCCGGCGCCGCCAACGCGGGACTGCTCGCGGGATCGATCCTGAGCAACAAGTATCCTGACATCCACACCAAGCTCGAATCGTTCCGAGCAACCCAAACCAAAGCCGTGCTCGACAATCCCGATCCGAGAACCGGATCATGACTCAGGAAGGCACAAGCAAAACCGTCGGCATCATCGGAGGCGGACAACTCGCGCAGATGCTCGCAAGCTCCGTCCATCACCTAGGAATCAAGTGCATCGTCCTCGATCCCAACCCGGACTGCTGCGCCACCAACGAACTGGGCAAGTGCCAGCAAATCGTCGCACAGTATGACGACGAGCACGCACTCATCAAGCTCGCCCAGTCTTCTGATGTCGTGACCTACGAGTTCGAGAATGTTCCGGGACAGGGTGCATCACTCATCGCGGATCATTCAACAATCCATCCGAACCCCAAAGCACTGAGCGTATCACAAGACCGCCTCAGCGAGCGAGCGATGTTCGCGGAACTCAACATTCCCGTCCCTCCATTCGCGCAAGTCGATTCGCTCGACCAACTCAGCCAAGCCCTCGAACAACTCGGCGTCCCCGCGATCCTCAAAGCCCGAACCCTCGGCTACGACGGCAAAGGACAGGTCCTCATCAGCGACCCAACCAAAGCATCCAACGCGTGGGAAACGCTCGGCAAAGTCCCCGCGATCTTGGATGGATTCATCGAGTTCCATCGCGAGTTGTCCATCATTGCAACCCGTGCCGTCGATGGACACATCGAGTACTACCCGCTCAGCGAGAACATCCATCGCGGCGGGATCCTCCGCCTCACCAAAGCCCCCGCCCGCAATGTTGATGGCGCCGTCGCACAGCAAGCGCGATCCGCGATCCAGCGCATCCTCGAACACTTCGAATATGTCGGGACCCTCGCCGTGGAGTTCTTCCAGCTTGGGGACGGCCCAACCGCGACGCTCCTCGCCAACGAGATCGCGCCGCGCGTCCACAACACCGGACACTGGACCATCGAAGGCACCAAGACCAGCCAGTTCGAGAACCACATGCGAGCCGTGCTTGGGATGCAGCTCGGAAGCACCGACCCCATCGGGTGCAGCGCGATGATCAACCTCATCGGGAACGAACCAAGACCCGGATCACTGGGCGCGATGCCCCAAGCCCATGTCCATCTCTATGGCAAAGAACCCCGAGCCGGACGCAAAATCGGACACATCACACTCAACGCGCCAACAGAACAAGAACTCGACGCGATGCTCGAACGCTTCACACGCATCGTCGGCTGATCCGCTGCACGAGTTTCAATCTTGATCAAAAACCAATCCAAGCACCTTGCGCTGCGCGTTGGAAATCCCGAGCCGATTGATCTGCGCTTCCGACTTGTAGCTTCGGTCTGCGAGATCGCTCAGCGTGCACCGGTACACATCAAACCGCACAATCCGATGCGTCGTCTGGTGCACAAACGACTCGATCAGTACCGCATTCTCGCCGATTTCACCCGCAGTAGTGGGGCGATCCTCCCGCTCAATCGTCGGCACCTGCCACATGTTCGCCCACATCCCGCCGCTCCCGCGTTGCTCAATCAGCACGCGCCCATCATCATCCACACTCAGCACCGCGGCGCAGAACAACTCCTTGCGCTTTGCGCGTGCCTTGGGAGGCGGGACAGACTCGGTCGTCCCCGCTTTGAGCGCCTTGCACAACTTCGCGACAGGACACCGATCGCACCGGATCTTCTTGGGAGTGCACACCGTCGCGCCCAGTTCCATGAGCGATTCATTGAGCACGCCGGGATCACCCGACGCTTCCACCAATCCCGTCGCGCGATCCCACGCCCATTTGATCGTCGCGGGATCGGTCTGCTGCTGGTCCACATTGTGCAGGCGCTGGAGTACCCGCATCACATTCCCATCAACCAAAGGCTCCCGATCACCAAACACCATCGACGCCATCGCGCCCGCCGTGTACCGGCCAATCCCCGGCAGCGCCATCAGCGACTCCACATCACTCGGGATCACCCCGCCGTGGTTCTCGACCACCGCTTTGGCGCACGCATGAAGCATCCGCGCCCTCCGGTAGTACCCAAGCCCAGACCACTCGCCAAGCACATCTTCTTCATCCGCATCCGCGAGGTCTTTGATCGTTGGGAACCGCTCAACAAACGGCCCAAACTTCTCCAGCACCCTCGACACCTGCGTCTGTTGAAGCATGAACTCGCTCACCAACGACCAGTACGGATCACGAGGCGAGATCCGCCAAGGCATCTCCCGCGCCGCATCGACAAACCACGCTTCGAGTGCTCGTGCGATCTTCCGATCAGACATCAACCCCACCAATCGCTCTGCTGATCGCGCTCTTGAGCGTCGCCCACTTGGTCTCTTTGGTGAAGCAGACCGAGACAAACCCGGTATGGACCAAGACATTGCTCACCCCATCGCAGGAAAGGATCGCCGCCGCGAGCGGATCGTCCGAACCTTTCGAGGCATCAAACACCGACACGATCCGTCCCGGCGCGGGATCAACAATGAGCTTCCGCGCCTGCGGGTTCGGGGTCGTCTCGATGTGCTTGATCGTGTATCCCATCCGTTCGCATCTCCGTCATCGACTTGCCAAACCGCTCATTCCATTCTCTGAGCGACGATTTCTGCGCATCATCTGTCCAGATCGGTTAGAATCAGACCACCAGAACGCCAGTTTCTCTAACTCCTGACCCACAAAGGGTAGCCCGTGGGATTGATGACCCGACTCCAAGACCTGTTTAGCCGACTCAGCGCGTACGACGCGTGGGAGGTGCTTGTTGAGTTGGCCATCATCTGGATCGTGGTCTATGTCATCCTCCGCTTCCTCCAAGGCACCCGCGCCGCTCGCGCCATCAAAGGACTCATCTTCGTCCTCATTGTTGGAACCCTCATCGTCCGAGTCCTTGGCGAAGACACCTTCGCGCGTCTCACCTACCTCTACGATCGCGTCCTGGCAGGCTTCGCCCTCGCCCTTGTCGTCATCTTCCAGCCCGAACTCCGTCGAGCGTTGATCCGTCTGGGCGAAACCCGATTCTTCGGGACCACCCAGCAAGGCGCCGCCGCGGTCGCGGCACAGCTCTCGCCCGCGTGCGTGTTCCTCTCCAAAGCCCGCTTCGGCGCGATCATCGTCATCGAACGCCGCGTCGGACTCAAAGCGGTCATCGAGGGAGGGACGGATCTGGACGCGAAACTCACCTCCTCGCTCATTCAAACAATCTTCCATCCCGGTTCAGCACTCCACGACCTCGCGGTCGTGATCCGAGGCGACCGCATCCATTCCGCAGGTGTCCAGCTCCCCATGGCGAGTGCCACCGAGATCACCGATCAATCCTTCGGCTCCCGCCACCGCGCCGCGATCGGGGTTACCAGAGATTCCGATGCGCTCGTCATCGTCGTCTCCGAAGAATCCGGATTCATCCGCATCGCCCAGCGAGGGGTGCTCTCGAATCCAATCGACCGTGCGGATTTCGAAATCACACTCCGGGAACTCCTCGGCCACCACGACGACCCAGACGCCGCCGTGACCATCACCGATGAAAGCGCCGACGATCCAGAATCGGGATTTGTCGAGGAGGTCCGCAAGCCTGTCCCGACCGGGACAATGTCCGAGTCCACCAATCCGGCGAAAAAAGACCCTGTAGACAAGGGTGATCCGGACAACCCGACTGACCAAAGGGAAGCATCATGATGGCTCCCACACCAACATCGCAGACCGCATCCACATTTTGGTCCACGATCCGGACGGTGATCTTGGTAACCTTTCTCGCCGTGCTGATCTGGCTCCTCGCTGAATCGCGGATGGTCCAGACCCGCGTCATCGAGCTGCAGGTTGTCCTTGTCGGCAACAGTCAGGACCCGCAACACCAGTTCGTTGTCCGTCCCGCGCTCAGCGAAGCGTGGTCCGCATCGGTGGATCTGGAACTCGAAGGATCGCTCGCATCCCTCGACGAGGTCTCCCGAGAACTCCGAGGCCGCGTCCAGCTGATGGTGGGGGACCAGATCCCCGCACGAGTCGGGGTCCACGAGCTTGATCTCCGATTGGCACTCAACCACCTGCCGACGCTGCGAACCCGAGGCGTCTCCATCCGCTCGCTCTCCAAAGACCTCGTCAAAATCGAGGTGGATCAGCTCATCGAGCTCGAACTCCCCGTCCGGGTCAATCTCCCAGAAAGCGTCGCGCTCGACGGCCCGCCCCGCGCCATCCCCCAAACCATCAGCATCAAAGGTCCATCCACGCTGATCTCCATCTACGAGGACCGCGATGTCACTGCCTCACCTTCTCCCAGCGCGATCTCCGCGCTGATCCCAGGTCGGCTCGAAACCATCCCAAGCGTCGCGATCAACCTGCCCTTTGCCTCCGAACCTCGATCCGCACAGGGATGGACCCCGATCCTGACCCCAAGCCGAGTCGATATTCGTCTCACCATCCGCTCCCTGACCCAAATTACCACGATCGATCGTCTCCCGGTCCAGATTCTCCTCGCACCAGCGGAAGTCGGCCGATGGAATGTCAAACTCAACTCGGGCAGCGAGGACCTCGTTTCGATCCAAATTTCGGGCCCTACAGACGCCCTCAACGCGATTAACTCGGGGTCGGTCGTCCCCGCAGCGGTTCTCTCTCTGTCCTTCCAAGACCTCGAACGCTCGATTTCATCCAAACAAATCGAAATCCTCGGCCTCCCCGACGGCGTCGAGATCATGTCTGAAATCCCAGAGGTCGCCTTCACCATCTCACGGATCGCACAGCCCACGCAGGACCCCGCGACGACCGGCCCCTAAAGCCCGTCTCAATTATCCGAAATTGCCCATTCCGAGGCGCGGAATCCATACCAATTCAATGACTTCCGTGAGTCAACGCCCTACCCTTCACTCCCCATTGTCGGCATCGGAGCCGACGATTGGTGACCAGTCAGTTCCGCTTTATTGACACGATAGAACCGTCCAAAATACGGACGATCCAGGGAGCCACCCGTGAAGATCAAGACCGACGAAATCGTCAGCGTCATCAAACAAGAAATCGAAAGCTTTTCCTCACAACTCGAGATCTCAGAGGTCGGTCGTGTTGTCGAGGTCGGCGACGGTATCGCTCGCATCTACGGGCTCTCCAAAGCCAAATCTTCCGAACTCATCGAGTTCCAGACCAAGACCGGTTCGGTCATGGGTCAGGTCATGAACCTCGAAGAAGACACCGTCGGTGCCGTGATCTTCGGCAACTACCTTGAGGTCAAAGAAGGCGACACCGTCAAAGCAACAGGCAACCTGCTCTCCGTACCAGTCGGTGAAGCCATGCTCGGCCGCGTCGTTAACCCGCTCGGTGTGCCCATCGACGGCGGCGCTGAAATCAACGCAACCGAAACCGCGATGGTCGACATCATCGCGCCAGGCATCGCCGCCCGTCAACCAGTGCACGAACCACTGCAGACCGGTATCAAAGCGATCGACGCGATGATCCCAGTTGGTCGTGGTCAGCGCGAGCTCATCATTGGTGACCGCAAGACCGGCAAGACCGCAGTCGCGATCGACGCGATCATCAACCAGAAACAATACTGGGGCACCAAAGACGCGGTCGTCTGTGTCTATGTTGCGGTCGGTCAGAAAGAATCAACCGTCGCAGGCGTCGTCCAGGTTCTCCGCGACGCCGGCGCGATGGACTACACCATCGTCGTCAACGCGGGTTCATCGGACCCAGCTCCGCTCCAGTACATCGCGCCATACTCCGGTACCGCGATGGGCGAGCACTTCATGTGGTCGGGTAAAGAAGAAGGCAAGACCATGTCCAATGGCTCGCCTTACCCCAAGCATGTCCTCTGTGTCTACGACGACCTTTCCAAGCAAGCGGTCGCGTACCGCCAGCTCTCACTCCTGCTCCGTCGTCCACCAGGCCGCGAAGCATTCCCCGGCGATGTGTTCTACCTGCACTCCCGCCTCCTCGAGCGCTCCACCAAGCTCTCCGACGAGAACGGCGCCGGTTCACTCACCGCGCTCCCGATCATCGAGACCCAAGAAGGCGATGTTTCAGCGTACATCCCAACCAATGTGATCTCGATCACCGACGGCCAGATCTACCTCGAACCAGAACTCTTCTTCTCAGGTGTTCGCCCCGCGATCAATGTGGGTATCTCGGTTTCCCGCGTGGGTGGTGCCGCTCAGATCAAAGCGATGAAGAAGATCGCCGGCTCCCTCCGCCTCGACCTCGCGGCATACCGCGAACTCGAAGCGTTCGCCCAGCTCGGTACCGATCTGGACAAGGCAACCAAAGCACAGCTCGACCGCGGTGCACGCATGGTGGAGCTGCTCAAGCAGCCTCAGTATGTGCCGTTCAATGTTGTGGATCAGACCATCTCGATCTTCGCAGGCACCAAGGGCTTCCTCGACGATGTCGAGATCACCAAGGTCTCCGCATTCGAGAAGGCAATGCACGAGTACTTCCAGACCAGCGGCAAAGCAATCTGGGACCAGCTCAACAATGATCTGGCAATCAACGACGAACTGGGAACCAAGCTCGTCGACGCCCTGAACAACTTCAAAGCGGGCTGGAACGGCTAATAATCGCTTATAAATCAAGAATTTCAGCGGGGTATGCAAAATTGCATACCCCGTTGCAATTAATATATGTATCTGCTAAGTTGTCAGACATGATGAACCCACACATTCAACCAACTCTTCTATTCTTCACTCTGGCAGGTTGCACATCGATCTGCCTTGCGACGGGAGGTGCCGGGACTAGTTTCCAAGGCGGTGTCTTTGAGACCGGAGTTGGAGGTTTAGGGCAAATCGAAACCGCTGACTTTGATGGGGACGGCCACCTAGATATCTGTATCCCAAACTCGACGAGCAGCGGGCATGCATTCACAGTGCTGTATGGAGAGGGCACTGGCCTGTTTCCTGAATCAGTTGTAATAGATCATCCAGAGCCCCAGTCAAATAAGATCATGGGGATCTCAGATCTGAACCAAGATGGCATCCCAGATGTTATGCTCGGAACAAGAGTAGTGGCCGGAGATTGGAGAGTGCTACTCTTCCATGGCGTTGGTCTACGACAGTTTGAGTACCAGGGGTACATCGAGACAACAGGCGGGCCCACCGGTCTTGCCGCTGCAGATCTAAACGGGGATGGGCACATTGATCTCGCGGCCTCTTGTGAATACTCACACACGGTAGAGATATTTCTTTCAGATGGTGCAGGGGGGTATCTCAATACAGCAATGTATGACATGACAAATCCACGGGAGATCGTCTTCGCAGATCTAGATCAGGATATGGATTTGGATATGGTGGTCGGTCACAACTCAAGCGATGGAATGTCGGTTCGAGTCGGTCTCGGTGATGGCACATTCGGTGCTCAGATTGAGTATGGCAGATTTTCTGACCCAGGTCAGCGTGCAGTACAACTTGTAGATTTTAATAATGATGGTGATCTCGATGTGGTGACTGTTTCTCCAATAAACAGTCGGGTAATTGTTAGATATGGAAACCCGAATGATGCCAGTTTCTATAACCCGCACTATTTCTATCCAGGAGCCACAATACGCTCCATCGCTGTTGAAGACTTCGATCAAGATGGGCATCTCGATATTCTCACGCGTTCAAGTTCTCCAGCGGTGTACTTCTTTAAAGGGACCAAACTTGTTGATTTTGAAGAGGTCCAGGAATTTCAAACTGCTGGAAACCTTCTCGTGAGCGGTGCGATGGCGACAGGTGATATGAATAGTGATGGATTCTCAGATATTGTCGTTCAACAAAACTATGGGAAGCTTCAAATTATGTTTAACAGCGGGTTGTGTTTGCCGGATACAAATTTCGACCAGCAACTGAACATCTTCGATGTCAACACCTTTCTCAATCACTATGCGGGCACTCATCCAGCAGCGGACTTTACAAGCGATGGCATTCTCAACTTCCTCGATATCTCCGCATTCCTCGCCGCGTTCGGGGCTGGATGTCCGTAAACCAGAGCCGAATGGTCTCCAGCCAAGCTCGGTTCGGATCATATTTCGATTTTAATTGGATACAAATGTATTGAATGAAGATCGATGATCCTGTACGCTGGGATGTCGGACCGTTCTGGTCTGCGCATCTTTACTTTAGGAGAGCGTCATGATGAACATGATTCAGCGGGAAGGTTCTGCGCGTCGATGCCGTCAGTTTCCCATGCGGCCTGTGCTGTTCATCATTGTGTTCTCCGTGGGGGCGGCTTCCTCGTCGGCGCAGGTGAGGAACGAGTACCTCAACATCATCCCAGCAGACGGCGACGAGGGAGATTTCTTTGGAACACGATCCGCGCTCTACAGCCACTTCGCGCTGTTCTCCGCGCCCAGCGACGACGACCTCGGGTCCGATTCGGGATCGGTGTACCTCTATGACCTGAGTATCGATGCGCCCAACGGCGCGATGATCCGCAAGATCCACGCCCCCGACGGAGCCGCGGCGGACAACTTCGGTGGTTCGATCTTCATGGACTCTGCGATGATTGGTGTGGGATCAAACGCATCGACCATCGTGGGTCCACTCGCCGGATCGGTGTACCTCTTCAACCGTGTCAGCGGCACGCTCTACGCAAAGCTCAACCCGCAAGACGCCCAGCCGTTCGATGTCTTCGGAAGTTCGATCGCCAAAGAAGGGGGTACCATCGTTGTCGGAGCCCACGGCGACGATGACAACGGGAACAGTTCCGGATCAGCGTACCTCTTCGATGTCGAACAAGCGTTCCCCAGCCAGACCCACAAGCTTCTCGCGATGGACGGCCAAGCACTCGATCTCTTCGGACAATCCGTAGACATCAATGGCGGGATCGTCGCCGTCGGCGCGCCAAACGATGACCACCCACCCTTTGAAAACGGGGGGGCGGTGTACCTCTTCAGCGCCTCGACCGGGCAGCAACTCCGCAAAATTGTGCCCGCGGACAACGAGGCGTTCGATCATTTCGGTTCAGCGGTTGCGATTGACAACGGGATCGTCGCCGTGTGCGCGCCCGGCGACGACGACAATGGTTCCCTGTCCGGTTCCGTATATCTCTTCGATGCCAGCACCGGTGCACAGCTCCATAAACTCGTTGCCCAAGACAGCGGAGTCAACAAACTCTTCGGCAGCTCTGTCGCGATCCAAGACAACAAGGTCGTCATCGGATCCAGTCTCAACGACGACAACGGGAGCAGCTCGGGTTCGGCATACATCTTCCAGGCATCGAGCGGCATGCAACTCAGCAAGCTCCTCCCGTCCAACGGCGCTGCCTTTGAGCAGTTCGGTCACTCGGTTGCAATCTTCGACGACACCATCCTTGTTGGCGCGTGGGAGGATACCGTCAACGGGCAGCTCTCCGGTTCCGCCTACGCGTTCGACATCTACTGCCAAGCCGACATCAACGGGGACGGCTCGCTCAACTTCCTCGATGTTTCCGCGTTCCTCGCCGCGTTCGGAAGTCAGAACCCCATCGCCGATTTCAACGGCGACTCCAGCTTCAACTTCCTTGATGTCAGCGCGTTTCTCGCCGCATACGCGGCGGGCTGTCCATAAATCACCACGCCATCCATCGGGCAGTTGTCAGATCCCCGGCAGCCGTCCGTTTTCTGTTGAGTTTCATTCTTTGCAATTGGTTGCGCGTCCATAAGTCTAGTTTCAATAGGCACTTGAGAAGCAAATCTGTCCGTGACCAGATTTGAGTTGGTGGAACGAACTAGACGAGAAGTACTTAGGGAGAAGCACTATTTTGTGGAATGTTCCGGAATTCCTATAAAATCGAGCGACGCTTTCGTGTAATTTATTGCTCCTATTCGTTCACACCATTCCTGAGGAGGAAACATGAGAAACACACAACGATACGCCACACTTACCTTGGCACTCGCCGCAGCCGTCGGTTCCGCTCAAGCACAAGACCTTTCAAACACCCTCGGCACCCCCGGTTTCACCGGGTCGTATGTCGCAGGAGCAGCCATCCACGACGACGGATCAGGTGAATCGCTCTTCGTCAGCGGATCCTTCGCCATTGCTGGCGGCGTAGCCGGCGGATCGCAAATCGCACGCTGGGACGGATCAGCATGGCAAGCCGTCGGAGGCGGACTGATCGGTGGGTACACCAACGCCATCAAGTCATTCCAAGGTGATCTGATCGCAGCAGGATACTTCGATTCCGCAAGCGGCGTTGCTGGTTCAGCAAAGCTCGCACGCTGGGACGGCTCCGCGTGGAACTCCATGGACGCGCAGTCTGAAATCTTCCTCAACTCATTCTGGGATCTCGAAGTCTACGACGACGGCGTCACCGGTGAGCAGCTCTACATCGCAGGAAACTACGGCGATCTCAACGGAAACGCAGCGCTCGACCACATCGCCAAATGGGACGGCACCACCTACTCCGCAGTCGGTGGCACCATCGGCGGCGCGGTCCCCCTGATCGTCCTTGATGTCCATCAAGCAAACCTCGGTTCAGGCAACCACCTCTTCGCAGGCGGCCGCTTCCTCACCATCGGCGGAGGCGCAGCCCTCAATGTCGCTGAATGGGACGGAACATCATGGTCCGCGATGGACCTCGGTGTCACCAAAGTCTCAGGGTTCGCACAAGTCCTTCACATGACCGACTGGGACGACGGCAGCGGCCCAGCCCTCTATGTCGGTGGTCGCTTCGACATCGCAGGAGGCACAGCCGTCTCCCGAAATGTCGCCAAATGGGACGGCTCTTCATGGTCCTCAATGGGCGACGGCTTCGACGGCGATGTCCAAGAACTCATCGTCTTTAACGACGGTTCAGGCGATGCACTCTACGCGCTGGGCAACTTCTCAAACTCCGGTCCAAATGTCGCCGACGGCGTCGCAAAGTGGAACGGAACCAAGTGGGAAGGCGTCACCACAGCAGTTGACGGCAGCATCTTCACCGGTATCGTCTACGACACCGGCGAAGGCAATTCGCTCATCATCGGCGGCGGTTTCAGCAACATCGACGGCGTCGCATCAAATCGTGTCGTCGCGTTGGTCGCAGGATGTGCCGCAGACCTCACCGGCGATGGCTCACTCAACTTCCTCGATGTCTCCGCGTTCCTCACCGCATTCGGAAACCAAGATCCCGTTGCGGACTTCGAAGCCGATGGCAGCTTCAACTTCCTCGATGTCTCTGCATTCCTCGCAGCATTCGGCGCCGGTTGCCCATAACCCATCCGGGATAGACAACCAACAACTTCATCACCAATCCGCACGATTCCACTTGGAATCGTGCGGTTTTTTTGATACCCTCGAACTCCGATCCCCGCACACCACCACTGAGATTCGTTCCATGATGAAGACCCACCGCACCACGCTCGCTTGCTCGCTCCTTGCCGCAGTCGGATCAACCGCATTCGCCCAGCCTTGCTCTCCGATTGAATCACAGATCATCGTCGCCGACGACGGCGATGTCGGAGACGGATACGGATGGTCAGTAGACATTGACGGCGACACCGCCGTCGTCAGCGCGATCAACGAAGACGCGGCGGGGTTCGACTCCGATTCCGGTTCCATTTATGTCCTCGAGTTCGACGGCTCAAGCTGGGACCAAACCCAGAAACTCGTCCCGATCGGGATCGGTCCCGCGGACCGCGTTGGCAACTGCGTCGCGATCGACGACGACACCATCGTCATCGGTGCATCGGGAGACGACGACGCGGGCTCAGGGGCGGGAGCCGCGTATGTCTACACCAAAGTCAATGGCACCTGGACCCAAACAACCAAGCTCGTTCCACCAATGCTGGTCGGGGGAGACAACTGCGCCTCAGCAGTGGACATCGACAACGACACCATCATCCTCAGCGCATCACTCACCGACACCCACGGCTTCAACTCCGGGGCCGCATACATCTACCGAAAAATCAAGGGCGAATGGACATTCGAAGCCCAGCTCTTCTCCGACGATATCGCGGAGTTCGACCGGTTCGGGAAGGATGTCTCCGTCTCCGGAAATCGGGCTCTGATCAGCGCGGACTCCGACGATGACAACGGCCCAACCTCTGGCTCTGCGTACATCTTCGAGCGATCCGGAACCACCTGGACGCAGACCGCCAAACTCATCGCATCCGATGGAGATCCGGATGATCAGTTCGGTGAATGCGTCTCCCTCAGTGGTAGTACCGCGCTCATCGGTTCACGCTACGACAATGTGCTCGGCGGGAACTCCGGGTCCGCATACATATTCGAATACGACGGATCACAATGGCAAGAGCAGATCAAACTCTTCCCCCTCGACGGCACCAGCTCCGAATACTTCGGGCAAAATGTCGCGATCCACAACAACCGAGCCGTCATCGGCGCGTGGGGGGTCGATGACCCCTTCGGATTCTTCAACGCCGGAGCCGCATACATCTATTCGCGAACCAACGGCGCATGGTCGCTCGACCGAAAGATCATCGCGTCCGACCAAGAGGGCAGCGATTTCTTCGGATACGGCGTCGGCATCACCGACGACCACGCGATCATCGGTGCCGACGGCAACGACGATTTCTGGTGGGGACCAGACGCGGGAGCCGTTTACATGATCGACCTCAACTGCGCCGTTCAGTGTCCAGCAGACTTGACCAATGACGGCTCCCTCAACTTCCTCGATGTCTCCGCATTTCTCACCGCATTCGGAAACCAAGACCCCATCGCGGACTTCGAATCCGACGGCAGCTTCAACTTCCTCGATGTCTCCGCATTCCTCGCCGCTTTCGGTGCCGGCTGCCCATAACCACCCGAACCATCTGGGCATCCAAAAAAAGCACAAAGAATACCTGTTTTTATTTATTTTTTCAGTTTCGATCACGCGCGCCCGCCAGCTTTGTCGCATGGACCGCTGAGACCCAAGGTCTCGACGGACCATGTACCGAGCACTCTTTAGGAAGCGTGAATCATGATCAAGAAGAACACCATCACCCGAATCGCACCAATCCTCGCACTCGCCGCCGCGGCGCACGCGCAGCACACGCACACCATGTCCTGCGGCACAAACGCCGACCAAAGCTTCCTTCCCCAAACCAAACTCCGCGCGCTCGATCGCGTCTCAAACCAACAGCAGATCCAGCGAGGCCTCGCGATTGAAGATGGATCACTCATCGACATTCTCGTGGTCTACACACCCAACGCCGCGACCAATATTGGTGGGGCGGCGGTCATGCTCGATCGCATCGACACCGCAATGGTCAACCTCAATCTCGCGATGACCGCTTCGGGACTCGCCACCCAGTTCCGACTCGTCCACACCGAAGAACTCGTCTACTTCGAGTCCGGGGATATGTTCGCGCAGCTCGAAAACCTCCGCGAACCAAGCGACGGCGTCATGGATGAAGTCCACGACCTCCGCGACCTCCACAAAGCGGACCTCGTCTCGCTCATCACAAACACCACAACAGTCTGCGGCATCGCCAACTTCGGATACGAAGCCAACACCCCCAAACCAGAACTCGGATTCTCAATCATCAACAAGAACTGTCTCGGGAACGGGAGCTACACCTTCGCGCACGAAATCGGGCACAACCTCGGGATGATGCACGACTGGATCGAAACCCCCTGCGCGAGTGGTGGGCAGCCCTACGCCAAAGGGCACACCGCGCCAGACGAATCCTTCCAGACCATCATGGGTGTCTCCGGATTCCCACGCGTCGGTCACTTCTCAAACCCCGATATCGACTACATGGGACAACCCACCGGCGTCCCCATCGGGATGGAGTTTGAAGCCGACAACGCGATGAACGCCGAGCTCGCCGCACCACTCGTCGCACGCTTCCGCGACCGTGATATGAACGCCAACGGTATCCTCGACACCGACGAGATCGCCGCGATGACCCTCGACGATTGCAACAACAACGGATACCCAGATCAATACGAACAAGACTACAACCGCAACGGCATCCCCGACGATTGCGACATCGCCAGCGCAACAAGCACCGACTCCGACAACGATGGCGTTCCAGACGAAGCAGAAGCACCCATCATCCGTGTGGACCAAGACGCAACCGGAACCGGGACAGGTCTCGACTGGGCAAACGCAAAGATCGACCTCCATGACGCCCTCGCTCTGGCGCACGCATCGGGAGATGTGACAGAAATCTGGGTCGCCGAGGGAACCTACAAACCATCACACTCCGGACAACGCGCCCGCTACTTCGATCTCCACGGCGGCACCTCACTCCTCGGCGGATTCGCCGGGACCGAAACCGATCCATCCCAGCGACCAGCGACCGGCGCGCAAACCATCCTCTCAGGTGATCTCTTCGACAACGATCTCCCCGGCGCAACCAATCGCGAGGACAACACCCTCCATGTCCTCTACGCCTACAGGGAACCAGAGCAAGTGACCATCGACCGCTTCACCATCACAGGCGGTGCAGCAGACCTCGAAGTCAACTGTGGCCCATTCATCCACACCGGAGGAGGCATGATGGCATTCCAATCCAATGTCGTCGTCACCAACTGCGAGTTCACCGAGAACACCGGAGTCATCGGTTCCGCCCTCGTCATTTCCAATGGCACCAAATCCCGCATTTCACACAACAACTTTCACCACAACAAAGCCGTCGACGCCATCGCATCATCCGCAGCCGGACCAACCCTCTACGAAGGCGTCGCAACTGTCGACCTCAACGGACTCCAAGCAGGCGAAGATAACCAGTTCATCAATAACCAAGTCCAGTTTAACGAAGCAAACGCTTCAACACCCGGCGTCTACATCGCAGGAGGAGACCCGATTTTCGCCAACAACCTCATTACCGACAATATTGGCTTCAGCATCTACTCCAACTCCGGAATTCTCGCGATCCTCACCGAATCGCTCGAAATCACCAACTCCACCATCGCCAACAACAGCGCACCAAACGCACCTTCCTATCGCAATACTGGAGTCTACTTCAACCGTGGCGTAGGAACCTTGAACAACTCAATCGTATGGAACAACACATCAAGCGGAGTGGCAACCAGAGACGGGCAGCTCTATTCAAGTGGTGCCAACTCAGGCCGGTTCGCGAACTACTCCATCATCGATCAATGGGACAACACCATCCCAGGCACCGGATCAACCGACGCCAATCCTCTCTTCACCGATCCCTCAGGATTCGACTACACCCTCCAAGCCGGTTCACCCGCGATCGACATGGGAGACAACGCATCGCTCCCGCTCGACCATCTCGATCTCGACAACGACGCGAACACCCTCGAACGCCTCCCGATCGATTACGCAGGACTCCTCCGTCAGTACGATGATCCAAACACCAGCGACACCGGACCCGGAACCGCACCGATCGTGGACGCGGGCGCGCATGAGTTCCAACCAACCGCCGTTCCATGTCCCGCGGACCTGACCGGGGAAGGCAGCTTGAACTTCCTCGATGTCTCCGCGTTCCTCACCGCGTTCGGAAACCAGGACCCGATCGCCGATTTCACCGAAGACGGCAACTACAACTTCCTCGATGTTTCCGCATTCCTCTCCGCATTCGGGGATGGGTGTCCATAGCCAGCAAGAATCAATCCGGCATCCATAAACCCAGACGCCGCAAGAGACAACGGAATCGATGATTCGCACCAAGCGGTGGGGCGACCCGAGCACTTTCCGCTCGTACAATCCCCCCACATGACCCGGTTCACCGATCAACAATCCAATCTCCTGAGCACCAACCTCCGCAACACCGTGGTCTGCGTCACCGGAGGCGCCGGATTCATCGGGGGCCACCTCGTCGACGCGCTCATCCAGCTCGGCGCACGCGTCACCGTCATCGACAACCTCGCCAACTCCGACGCATCACACATCGCATCCATCATCGACTCGCACCCAGAACAGATCCGATTCATCCAAGGCTCGATCCTCGATCCCATCTCGCTCAACTCCGCCGTCGAAGGTGCCAAGTATGTCTTCCACCTCGCCGCGCTCGGATCTGTTCCCAAATCAGTCGAAGACCCCGCACGCACATGGGTCGTCAACGCAACCGGAACCATGCGCGTCCTGACCGCCGCACAAAAAGCAGGCGCATCCCGCGTCATCTACTCCGCATCCTCTTCCGCCTACGGCGACAACCCTGCGCTCCCAAAGATCGAAACCCAAGCACCCGAACCCGAATCCCCCTACGCCGCATCCAAACTCGCCGGGGAATCACTCTGCCGAAGCTGGTCCAACTGCTACGGCATCGACACCGCGTGCCTCCGCTACTTCAACATCTTCGGCCCACGACAAGCCGCGGACTCCGCGTACGCCGCCGTCATCCCCGCGTTCCTCGACCGCTACCTTAACAACCAATCCCCAACCATCTTCGGCGACGGCACCCAGACCCGAGACTTCACCCATGTCTCCAACGCGGTCTACGCAAACCTCCTCGCCGCATCGCAGAACACCCCGGTCGGTGGAGAAGTCTTCAACATCGGCGCTGGTCACCGCACCTCGGTCAACGATCTTGCGTCATCACTTGCCCAGCTTGTCGGTGTCACCGGGATCAACCCCGATCTCAAGCCAGAACGCACCGGCGAAGTCCGCGATTCGGTCGCCGACATCTCCAAAGCCGAGCAAGCACTCGGGTATACCCCAATCACCTCGCTTGAGGAAGGGCTCAAATCCACCACCGAGTGGTACCGAAACAACCACCAAGCCGCGGGATCGAGCCAGTAATGCACGCGATCGGGAACTTCCTGGGCACCATCTACGAGTTCCTCGGCACCCTCTGGGTCCTCGCTGGTCTCGCGATCCGATCCCGCTTCAACTTCTCCAACAGCTACTGGACCTGGCGCATGCACACCGCCTTCCCAGAGGGCCATCCAGAGCCTGGGCAACCCGGAAAGCTCCATTCCGCGTATGAATACGCGCGTTGGGCGTTCAGAATTCGCCGTTTGCGCTAAATTATTGGTCCTCAATCGCCGATAGACCTAAGTAGTTACACATCAGGTATCCCGCGCGTAGACTCGTGTGGATACCAATAGCAATACCCAGAGCAGAAACGAACTCCATGAGCGATCAAAACAACACCTCATTTGCCCACGCATTCCTCCCAGGCCTGATCTTGGGTCTGATCGTCGGCGCCGTCGCAGGCGCATTCGTCCCAGACCTGATGAGCGGCACCAAAATCAAGGTTGACCCTTCCCACTCAAGCGGTGCGATCCACGAACGCGACGGACAAGATATGGGTCACGAACTCATCGACGACGCACAAGACGGCATTGATGAACTCGAAGACCAAGCCAGCGAACTGATCGACGATGCAGAAGACACCACCGAAGACCTGATCGACGACGCGAAGAACACCCTTCCAGACTCCCCATAAGTCCTGATCCGGACCCACAACCGACATACACTCAACCCATGTCGGATCACGCTCGGAAACTCCTCCATCAACACGCCAAGACCACCCAGCTGCTTGGGGTGGACTTTCATCCATTGGGGAATCCGCCGCAAATCCAGTTCGCTGTAGCCGCTCAACCTGAGCAACTAGAGCAGGCTCCCCCGTCCCGGCGCCCAACCAAATCTGAATCCTTCATCGAACCCAAACCAACCCACGACTTCGCGCCCACGCCCGCTAGAGCGACCAACGCCAAGTCAATGCCCACGCTCGACACCGCGTCCATCCGAGCATCCTACGAATCGCTCAAAGTCCCCCAGGCCAAGCTCGATGCACTCAAAGCGAAATACGCCGACGACGCGCCCCACGCTTCATTCAACATGAACTTCACCAACATCGTCTTCGGCGAAGGCAGCCCCGCCGCGGACCTCATGTTCGTCGGTGAAGCACCAGGACAACAAGAAGACGAGACCGGAAGACCCTTCGTCGGACGCGCCGGCGAACTCCTCGACAAGATGATCATCGCGATGGGTCTGAGCCGAGACTCAGTCTACATCACCAATATCCTCAAGACCCGACCACCAAACAACGCGACCCCGACCATCGATGAATCGCACCTTTGCGCCCCGTACCTCATCGAGCAGATCCGGATCATCAATCCCAAAGTAATTGTCACACTCGGCCTCCCCGCGACGCACCTCCTGCTCGCGACGACCCAGCCCATGCGATCCATGCGAGGGCAGTTCCACCCATTCCCATCGCCCCCATTTGCTGATGCTGGACTCCCAGCGATCGACCTCATGCCGACCTACCACCCCGCGTTCTTGCTCCGTGCGTACACCGAAGAAAATAGACGCAAAGTCTGGTCCGACCTGACACAAGTCATCGAGCGTTTAGGGCTCAACAAGTCCTGATTTTGGCTTCGAAACACACCAATTGAAATCTATTGACTATTTTTTGATTCCACACGAAACCGGGTGGGAGTGGGGTGCGGATATGTCGATGTGTTTCTCGCACGCACGGGTTTGGTTCTCAGACTCGTACGATCAACCCAGTCCGATTCAGCAGATCGAAGATCATTTCGATTTTATATATTCGCTGTGCCGTGAACTGTTTCCCTTCCGACCCCCACGAGACTCGGCGTTTGGCCTTCGAGCTGGACGCCGGGTTTTTTTGTGCCCATTCTGAACACGATCCCCATGAAAAAACCACGCATCGCGTGGTCGGTGTTCAGTTCATACTGTGAAAGCGTCCAGAGAAGCGATCCTGAATCACGACTGATCAAGGCTCCGCCTTCGAATTCGAGAAATCAATCTCCGTATCCGCATCAAGCTTCTCGATGGAGGTCATCTCCCACGCAACCTGCCCACCCCAGTTCACGCGGAACGAGAACTTCACCTTGTCCCCGACGCTGTATCCATTGAGCGACATGCCTTGAGAGAGCGGGAACTCCATCGTCATTGAACGCATCCCAGGAATCCCGTCAGGCGTCATCGCGATCGAACCATCGATTTTCTTGAAGTCCGGAATCTGCACATGATGAATCTTCGGATGCCGCTTCATATCCCCGGCTTCAGGAATGAAGGTCAACTCCCCAACCACATCTTCATACACATCTGTGCGGACCACATTTTCATCGACTTGTTCCGCCGCTTCTTCACCATGGTTGTGACCCGCGTGGATGTCTTCAACTTGCTTCGTTTCTGTAGGGTGATCAGCATGCTCCGCGTGGTCATGATCGGAATGATCCGCATGCGATTCACTCGCATCAGAGCAACCAGCAATCGTCAGCGCACCGACAAGCAAACCCGTCAAAGAAAAACGCAGTGTGTTCAGCAAGCTCATGCCATGCTCCATTCAGGTTGTGAGTTCAAAAGTTCAGAGAACCGAGATGCAAATCTTACGATTTGGAAATCTTCAGGTACTTCTCAACCGATCCCAGATCAGGGGTGATGTCATGGGTGAAGACCATTTTCCAAGTCTTGCCCTGCTCGCACACAGCAATCTTCGCCGCTTTCTCGCGTGAGTACCACATGCGGCCACCACGGATGTACGAGTGCATACGCTGACGACGCATGCGCTGAGCGCGAGCGAGTGAACGCTTGATATCAGGATCACGACGCATCATGCGGACGATGGTATCGCACGCACCCTTGTTTGCAGGCACCTTGTCGATGGTCAGTGAGATGGTGTCGCCGGCGCTGAGTGTATCGATCATAACTGATTCCTAAATCCGTTCCAAGAACTGCGTCGTCTCGGAGTGAGCGGCGCGGTCGGGTCTCTTCTGTGATTCCCGCCAAATCTGTGCGGGACGAGAAGTTTAGCCCCGAATGTCAGGGAATCCAATTCATGCACCCCTAGAGTCTTACCGACCAGTATTTTATCCGCAAACGACCCCCTCCCGTATGGAGTGACGAACATGACCGACCAGCCCACCCAGCCGACCTTCGATCCCAACGCCGCCCACCAGCAGACCCCCAAAATCCGCCGCGTGCGTGGGGTCCCCCTCCCCGCCAAAGACGCCGAAGGCAACCAAGCGATGATGCTCGGATTGGCCGACGCGCAGCAGATCTCGCCCAAAATGGTCGTCACACACCCCGCATTCCAGCAAGTTATCGGACTCCTCGACGGTTCCCGCACCATCGACGAGATCATCACCCAGGTCGGAAACGGCCTCGAACGCCCGATGCTCGAGAACCTCGTCGCCCAGCTCGACGACTCCGGTCTCCTCTACGGCCCGGTCTACGAATCACTCCTCACCAAACTCCACAACGATTTCGACAACAGCGACCTCCTCCCTCCAGGTTCAACCGCCCAGTTCACCGACGCCCTCGTCGTGCAAGAAATGGGCGAAGAAACCACCGAAGAGCAAAAAATCGAGCATGGCCCAGCCAAACTCCGCGAAATCATGGACAAATGGATCGACGAATCCCTCAAAAATGTCGAATCACCCGCCTACGACACCCTTCCCAAAGCAATCGTCGCACCCCACATCGACTACGCACGCGGATGGATGAACTACGCCAACATCTACGGCCGGCTCCGCGTTGCGGACCGCCCAGATCGCATTATCATCCTTGGTACCAACCACTTCGGTCAATCCACCGGTGTCTGCGGCTGTAACAAGGGCTACGAATCCCCACTCGGCGTCTGCAACCTCGACACCGATGTCATGGAGAAGCTCAAAGCCGCCCTCGGCGCTGAAAACGCCGAAAAACTCTTCGCAAACCGCTACGACCACGAAAACGAGCACTCCATCGAGCTCCATATGCCTTGGATCCAGCACATCTTTGGTCAGGACGACGCCGGGAACTATCCAAAGGTCTTCGGAGCACTCATCCACGACCCATTGGTCAACTCCGGTGAGTCCTACGACGGCAACGGCCTCGCCCTCGACCCGTTCGTCGAAGCACTCGGCTCGATTCTCAAGGATCTCCCAGGGAAAACCCTCATCGTCAGCAGCGCGGACCTCTCCCATGTCGGTCCCGCATTCGGCGACAATCAAGCACTCGCCGGCGACGACGATGGCGCCAAGGCATTCCGCGAGCAGGTCGCCAAGCATGACCACGAGATGCTCACCTTATATAGAGACCAAAAAATCGAGGACATGATCGGCTCACTGAGCTGGCAGCAGAACTCCACCCGCTGGTGTTCGGTCGGCAACATGACCGCCGCGATGCGTCTCGTCAATCCTGAAAAGGTCGAGCTCCTGAACTACGCCGCCGCGATGGATCCACAAGGCACCACTTTCGTGTCCACCACCGCGATCGCCATGTTCTAGTCGGTTCACTCAGGTTCGAATCCCATTCTCGTTTGTCACACGACTGTCACAACCACCCAGAAACCCGCATCTCGGGTCGCGTTATCCCGTATGGTGGGCAGGGACATCCCGAACGAATACCATCATGTCCCACGCCAGGATACCGATCGGCGTGAATCAATCTATACGGAGAAGTCATGGCTTCATCAAATGTCTGCTGGGGAATCGAAATGGGCTACGGGGCCATCAAAGCCCTCAAGGTCGAAAACGACGGGGGCAACCTCAAAGTCGTCGACTTCGCCGTCATCAACCACCCCAGAGTGCTCTCAACACCGGAACTCGACCAGAACGACGCGATGCGCGTCGCGCTGGGAACCCTTGTCTCCAAGCACGACCTGACCAATGCCCGCATCGCGATCTCGATCCCGGGGCACGCGTCCTTCGCCCGCTTTGCGACGCTGCCGCCGGTTGAACCCAAGAAGGTTCCCGACATCGTGAAGTTCGAAGCCGTCCAGCAGATCCCCTTCCCGCTCGAAGAAGTGGAATGGGACTACCAAACCTTCGTCTCACCAGACTCTCCTGACATCGAAGTCGGCATCTTCGCCGTCACCCGTCAGAAGATCGCGGAACAACTCGCGATGCTCAACGATGTCGGTCTGACCCCAGAACTCGCGACCCTCTCCCCAGTCGCGGCGTACAACTCGCTCGCTGTGGACCTCGGATTCACCGAAGACACCCCAGGCACCATCATCCTCGATATCGGTACCGTTGCGACCGACATGATCATCGCCGAAGCGGGGCGTGTCTGGGTTCGTTCGTTCCCGATCGGTGGACACCAGTTCACCGAAGCACTCGTCAGCGCGTTCAAACTCTCGTACTCCAAAGCCGAGAAGCTCAAACGCGAGTCCGACCAATCCAAGCACGCGCGCCATGTGTTCCAAGCGATGCGTCCCGTGTTCTCCGACATCGTCGGTGAGATCCAGCGATCGATTGGGTTCTACCAGTCCGTCCATGCTGACGCGGACCTCAAGCGTCTGATCGGTCTCGGGTCAACCTTCCGCCTTCCGGGTCTCCGCAAATACCTCAAGCAGCAGCTCCAGCTCGATGTCTACCGCATGGAGCAGTTCAAGAAGCTCAGCATGGAAGGCCCCCGCGCCGGAGAGTTCCAAGCTTCGAGTGTCAACATGGCAACCGCCTACGGCTGCGTGAACCAAGTCTTCGGTCGCGCTCCGCTCCGCGCCAATCTCATGCCCGTCGCGGTTCTCAAAGAAGCGATGTGGAAACGCAAAGTACCATACTTCGCAGTGGGAGCGGGACTCGCCGCTGCTGCAGCTGGCGCGATGTTCATCCGTCCGCTGATCGACTCCACCGCGTTCCAAGGCGCAGACCGTCCGCCCGTCATCCGCAATGTGATCAACGACGCCAACAGTCTTGCGACCGCCGCGCGCGAAGCGAAGGTTACGACCGAAGCTTCGGGTTCGATGCAAGCCGCGGGGATTGTTGATCTTGTTGACAACCGCGCGTTGTACGCCGCGATTCTGAGCGATACCTCGAATCTGGTTTCAATGGTGAACGAATCGGCCAAAGCGCTCGTCGATTCCGACTCACCCATCGGCCGACAGCTCGGGGATGAAACCCCGTTCAAACTCGTCACGCTCGATACCCAGTTCCTCAATGCTCCAGTCATACAAGGTTCCGCCCAACCAACCGGCGGTCGAACCGGGGGCAGCGGCAACGCCGCTGAATCATCTCAGTTCCAACAAAGTATCGGCAATCTCCGCAGGGTCAAAGTCACCGCGCAGTTCGATGTCCCGCTGCCAACCTCCACCCTCGGCGGATTCCGCGACGACATCGTCAATCCAATCCTCAAAACAAAGCTCCCGCCGTTGCAGTCGCATTACGCGATCCAGTACGATCCCGCATCCTTCTGGGTCACCGAAGCCGGCGCGACAACCACAAGCGGCCGCACAACCTCACGACCAACAGTTGTGACTCAACCCAGAAACCCAACACGCGGTCAATCCGGATCCGATTCATCGGACCTCAAAGGACTCGCACCGTTTGAGTTCCCAGAACAACCAGCACCCGCACAATCAGCACGCGTCACCATGACCTGGTACGCCGTGCTTGATCTCAAAGCAGCCGAAGGAGATGAATAATGGTCGGTACAATCATCGCGTGGGTGAAAGCAAACCTGCTCATCGTCATCTCATCAGCGCTCATCCTGATCCTGCTCCCAACGGGGTGGTTCTTCTCCAGCAGTTGGAACAAGTCCATCCAGGAAGCCGCCACCGAAGCGTACAACAAAGAGAAGCGTTCGCTGACCACAGCAAGCACCATCGACTACTCGCTCCCACCCGTGCTCAAGGGTGAGGAAGACCTGTCAGAAAATCGGGCTCCCAACTCGATCGTGACCTCCTTCTACAAAAATGCGAAAGCTGAGCGTCAGAGCCAGGTCGCCGAGGTTGTCGAGCGCGGTACCTCGTTCAACAAAGCGGACCACATCGTCCCAGTCGAGAACCTCCTCCCCGATGCCGGCTCCCAGAGCGACCTCCGCAAACAGGGAACCCGTCTCAGCGAACTCGTCGCAGGCACCCCCGAAGCGCCGTCGCTCTACGCCCGTCTCCTTCGTAAGCTCAACGCCGGTGACGCGCCAGACCCAACAACACTCGCCGCGTCACTCGCGCAGTTCAAGTCCCAGCAGCAAGCCGCGTACGCCGCGACCAGTTCCGACGGGCGCGTGTCCCAAGAACAAACCAAAGCCCTCGAGCAGGATCTCATCAAACGCCGCCTCGGCGAGTACGCATCCCAAGCGGGGTCAATCGCGTTCTACTGCCCGACATGGGCGATCCAAACCCCCGCTCCCGAAGCCGGGTACTCCTTTGTGCCCGATGGGATCGCAAGCGCCCAGCAGAACGGGATCGGGTACGACTCGATTACCCAGCCACTCGTATACACATGGGTCTGGGATTACTGGGTCATCTCCGACATCCTCAAAGCGGTCGCGACCGGAAACATCGACGCATCGGGTGTTGCTCTTTCGGTTCCCGACGCACCGGTCAAGCATGTTGAGCGCATCCGTGTCAAACAGTTCAATGTCGCCGCAAACAACAACGAGATTGACGACGACTTCGGAAGCACGCAAGGAGGCCGGGGTGGCCGGGGCACTCAAGCAACCTCATCATCAAGCAACACCGCGGAAGCTCCGTTCGTGTCCTACACCGGCCGCACAACCACCAACGATTACGATGTCCGTTATGTAGACATGACCATCGTCGCATCATCCAAAGACCTCCCCGCGTTCTTTGAGGCACTCGGGAAGACCAACTACATGACCGTCGTGGACATGGACCTCTCGCCCGTTGATGTCAGAGACGCGCTCACCCGCGGCTACTACTACGGCGATGACCACCTCGTCCGAGCAGAACTCAAGATCGAAACCATCTGGCTCCGCTCATGGACCGCAAAGCTCATGCCCCCAGCAGTCCGCCAAGCACTCGGGGTGACCATCCAATCCGAGAACGCCGAAGATGTCGACGGCTAATCCCACCAGAACCAATCCAACGAACACCGTATCCCGATACACCATTCACCACATATACGCAATCGAGAACGAACTATGAAACTCAAAGGTGTCAACCCATTCACCCAGCACATCGAGAAAATAGTGCTCGGTATCACCGGCCTCATCTTCCTCGCCGTGGTCTCCATGCAGTTCGTCACCGAACCCAACAAAGTAGACACCGGCACGCGCCAAGTTGCGCCTGACCAGATCTTCAACGAGCTCGCCTCCAAAGCCAGCACGCTCCAGAGCCAGATCACCGACCGCTCACCAGCACTCCCCGCGGTGCAGAATGTGGACCTGCTCGCGCGATACCAAGCAGCGTTTGAGACCAGCACCGACTCCACTATCCAGATCGCTTCGGCGCTGGGTGAAGGCATCGACATCGCGTCGCTCCTCAATGTCCCAGACATCAACTCGGGACCACGCAAGTCGATGGACATCGAAGCACTCTCTGTTCCAGCAACCTCCACCCCGCTCGTTGCGTCCACTTGGGGAACGCTCGATCCGTACGCCGTGATCGAAGTCCCCGAATACGCCAACTATGTTCCCGCGGCACAACCCTTCGACTTCCCAACCGTCTCCATCGAATCGGACTTCTCAGGAACCACCCTCCGCAGCATCCTCGAAGGCACCGACGGCTACCCCGGCGTCCCACGCCTCTTCTGGGGCCCAACCGGCATGGCCATCATGGGTCTTGATGTCGAGCGTCAACAGCTCCAAGCCGACGGCTCATGGTCGTCATCGCAACCCATCACCCCGCCTCCAGGCACCCCCCTCCCAACCAACGCCGTCACCAAAGACGACGGACTCGTGCGCCTCAACACAATCATCGCAAGCGCCCAAGATGTCGCCGACGAAGTGATGCGCCCGATGTTCCCACCAACCATCTCAGGCCCACTCTGGGCACCACCCTCCGAATCCGTGGATTCCGCAGACCTCGGCCTCACCGAAACCCAGCGCCTCCAGCGCCAACTCTCGCGTCTGACAACCCAGCTCGAGGGACTCAAAAAACCATCCACATCCAGATCAACAACTTCTAGGCCATCCACATCCAGTCCAGGCCGCGGCGGTGGGGGTGGCAAGTTTGGAACCAGAGACCCAGGTCAAACCAACACCCAGCGTCCTTCATCCAACGACCGTTCCAAAGCACGCATCGAGAAGATCGAAGAGCAAATCCAAGCAATCAAAGCCGACCTCGAAAACCTCGGTGTCGTCTCCCAAGCTTCGCTTGCTGATTCAGCCACTGACATCCTCGACCATGAGTTCGTCCAGCTCTGGGCGCACGACATTGGTGCCAAACCCGGCGCAACCTACCGCTACCGCACTCGCGTCGTGCTCAACAACCCATACTTCCGCAAAGGTCCATACCTCGACGAAGCCGACGATGCCCAGCAAGCACTGACCATCGAACCTTTCTCCAAAGGCCAATGGTCCGACTGGTCCGATGCCGTCGATGTCGGCGCTAAAGAGTTCTTCTTCGTCACCGAAGCCAACCAGCCGCTCAACAACGCGGAACCGCCTCAAGCGAAGATCGAACTCTTCTCCATGTACTACGGCTTCTACCGCCGTTCATCCATGACCATCGAGCCCGGACAGCCCCTGCTCGCCAATCTCCGAATTTCTGGAGACCTCGTCCTCATCGATACCGCTGTCCTTGATGCGGAAAATACCGCCCAATACATCGAAGCGGTCAACGCAGGCACCAATGAAGCGGGATCCGGACTCCCAGACGGGATCACCTCCGCCCCTGATCGCCTCTCCATCGATCTCGCTGCGTATCTGGTCCAGATCACCCGTGACCCCCTCCAGACGCAGAACCAAGGCGTTCAGAGCTCACGCCTGATCTTCCGGCTCGCCGACGGGATGCTCCAGCACCGCAGTTCTGAAACCGACAAGGTCTCACAGCTCTACGAGCAAGCCCAATCGTCGTCCGTCCAAGCATCTCGATCACAGTTGCGTCCAACTGGTCAACCCGCCAGATCTCCAGCATCTGATCTGTTTACGGTCACCGTGCCGTAAGAATCAACCGTTCATCCAACAAACCCCATTTCCCGCTCATGAGCGGGTTTTTTAATGGACTGTGACGGAGGGATGAGTGAAGTCGGTTTCTGGAAGTTGCCATGGCGCATGAATCGCGTGGCGCACGAGGGTGAATTGTAAAGAATTGTGACCCCAATTGCAGAATTGTCGCCCTCCAAATTTGATCGATGAAATCGGCGGTGTATTATCTCCCCGCGACTCACATTGGGTCGCGAACAAGTTGGAAAGTTGATCTTCCCAACCTGGCATCTTTGACAACCGAATGACGACGAGCAGATACAGATGCACCAAACCCACAGGTTTGGATGTAGACTGTATTGAGAATATAACTAACGAGTAATCTCATTTATGCGTCTGAACGGTGTCATCTCGATATTCACGAGATGATTGGCTGTCCTGTACCCTCAGCAGAGGAGGGCGGTCATTGACGAAACGATTTATGTTTCGATGTATGCTAATCTTTATTGAAAGGCATGGATCGGCGCTTGGTCGGGTTGATCAAACCACAAAGGGCACATGGCGGATGACTTGGCGTCAAGAGGCGATGAAAGACGTTGGAACCTGCGAAAAGCTACAGGGAGCCGGTAACCAGGCTGTGATCTGTAGATATCTGAATGGGGAAACCCACCCGCAAGGGTATCGTATACTGAATGCATAGGTATACGAGGCAAACCTGGGGAACTGAAACATCTAAGTACCCAGAGGAAAGGAAAGCAATATGCGACTCCGTAAGTAGCGGCGAGCGAAAGCGGATAGATGTGAACCTACGAACACGAAGGAATGCGTGACCAAAGACGGTGAAAGTCCGGTAGTAGGGTGTAGCATCATAGCCCTCGATTAGGCTCGGGCTCGTGGAACCCGGGTTGAACATGGGAGGTCCACCTTCCAAGGCTAAGTACTCCTTGACGACCGATAGCGAAGAAGTAAAGTGATTGAAAGTTGAAAAGCACCCCTATTAGGGGGATGAAAGAGTCCCTGAAACCATGTGCCTACAAGCGGTCGGAGCCCTGCGGGGTGACGGCGTGCTTTTTGCATAATGAGCCCGCGAGTTAGTCTCAGTGGCGAGCTTAAGGCCTACCGGGCCGGAGGCGGAGCGAAAGCGAGTCTGAATAGGGCGTATAGTCGCTGGGACTAGACACGAAACCCGTGTGATCTACCCATGGTCAGGGTGAAGGTGGGGTAAAACCTGCTGGAGGCCCGAACCCATCAACGTTGAAAAGTTGTGGGATGAACTGTGGGGAGGGGTCAAAGTCCAATCAAACCGGGAGATAGCTTGTTCTCACCGAAATAACTTTAGGGTTAGCCTCAAGAAGCAACTATTGGGGGTAGAGCTACTGGATGCGTGGTGGGCCCGTCTAGGGTACCCCATGCAACCAAACTCCGAATACCAATAGCCAAGACTTGGGAGATAGACCGCGAGTGATAATATCCGCGGTCAAAAGGAGAATAATCCAGATCGCCAGTTAAGGTCCCTAAATTATACTTAGTTTTTAAGGAAGTCAGATTGCGATGACAGCCAGGATGTTGGCTTAGAAGCAGCCATCATTTAAAGAGTGCGTAATAGCTCACTGGTCGAGGAATCTGGCGCCGATAATGATCGGGGATAAGTATAATACCGAAACTGCGGACTTCGTAAGAAGTGGTAGGTGAGCGTTCCATGGGCGGTGAAGGTGTTCGGTAACGAATGCTGGAGCGTATGGAAGTGAATATGCGGGCTTGAGTAACGATAATGCAGGTGAGAATCCTGCACGCCGTAAGTCTAAGGTTTCCTGGGGAAGGTAAATCCGCCCAGGGTTAGCCGGGTCCTAAGGCGAGGCCGAAAGGCGTAGTCGATGGAAAGCAGGTTAATATTCCTGCGCACATACAAAGATCAAAGCATAGTGCGGATCGATAAGCTCACCAGGACTGTTAGACGTCCAGGCCTTCGGGCCGTTGGTGGGGGATTTGGTTCCTAGAAAAGCTATGTGGGCGATGTATGTCTCGTACTAAAACTGACACAGGTAGACGAGGCGAATAGCCTCAGGCGCTCGAGAGAATGGTCGTGAAGGAATTAGGCAAATTAACTCCGTAAGTTCGCGATAAGGAGGCCCTTCGGGGCGCAGAGAAAAGGCCCTGGCAACTGTTTATCAAAAACACAGCACTGTGCTAACTCGCAAGAGGATGTATACAGTGTGACGCTTGCCCAATGCCCGAATGTCACGGAAGCAGGTTAGCTTTATGCGAAGCTTGTAACCTAAGCACGGGTCAATGGCGGCCGTAACTATGACGGTCCTAAGGTAGCGAAGTTCCTTGTCGGGTAAGTTCCGACGCGCATGAATAGCGTAATGACTGGGGCACTGTCTCCACGACCAACTCGGTGAAATAGTAGTGGCGGTGAAGATGCCGCCTACCCGCAGCAAGACGGAAAGACCCCGTGAACCTTTACTGCAGGCTTATATTGGTCATGTGCACATGATGCGCAGGATAGGTGGGAGGCTTTGAAGCCGGTGCTTAGGCACTGGTGGAGCCGTTGGTGAGATACCACCCTTCGTGAGTGTGTGGCCTAACTTCGATTCCCGTGAATCCGGGCGAAGGACAGTGTGTGCTGGGTAGTTTGACTGGGGCGGTCTCCTCCTAAAGAGTAACGGAGGAGCGCAAAGTTTGGCTCAGCACGGATGGAAACCGTGTGTTAGAGTGTAAGAGCATAAGCCAGATTTACTGCGAGTCCGACAGGACGAGCAGTCTCGAAAGAGGGCTCTAGTGATCCTGCGATCGCGTGTGGAAGCGTCGTAGCTCATCGGATAAAAGGTACTCCGGGGATAACAGGCTTATCGCTCCCGAGCGTCCATAGCGGCGGAGCGGTTTGGCACCTCGATGTCGGCTCATCACATCCTGGGGCTGAAGGCGGTCCCAAGGGTTAGGCTGTTCGCCTATTAAAGTGGTACGCGAGCTGGGTTCAGACCGGCGTGAGCCAGGTCGGTCCCTATCTGCTGTGGGCGTTGCAAACTTGAGAGGAGTCAACCTTAGTACGAGAGGATTGGGTTGGACTGACCCCTGGTGATTCTGTTGTTCCGCTAGGAGCACCGCAGAGTAGCTACGTCGGGCAGGGATAACAGCTGAAAGCATCTAAGCAGGAAGCCCCCCTCGAGATCAGGTTTGCTAGTCTTTGACGAGAGACCCCTGGAAGACTACCAGGTTGATAGGCCGCAGGTGTAAGGATTGAGATGTCCTCAGCTGAGCGGTACTAACGGTCGAAGGTTTGATCTCCCGACCAATCGCCGATGTGATTGATAACAATCAACACATCACGATTTGTCCACCGGTCAAACGCATAAATGAATATCAGTTAAACTAGTAATATGTATAATGTATAAAAGTGTAAAAGATAGTACTCAAGGTACTATTCTCAACCGTGCAATACCCTCTAAAGGGCGCACGGCTCTGCTCGTCGTCGTTCTTCGTCGACATCTTGGTCAGGGAAACCTGACCACCGATGTTTGTCGGTGACCATAGAGTTTGTGTCACACCTGTTCCCATCCCGAACACAGCAGTTAAGCCAAACTCGCCGATGATACTGTTCAGCGGGAAAGTAGGTTATCGCCGACTTTACAGCCCTCCAAGCCTAAAGCTTCGGAGGGCTGTTCATTTTTACACACCTTTTTCACCGCTCCAACCCAAACTTCACCCCCGCAACTGGAATAATTCGCCCCCCAGCGCCAATACTCTAGTATGCACTGGATACTTTCACATCCGATCCTCGCCGGTATCGCCGCAGCCATCATTTTCGAGCTCGCAACGATCATCCTGCGCTTCGGATTCAAGATGACTTCCCCGACCCACACCCGCCCAATCTCCAAAGTCACCAAGGGCTACCGAATCCATCACGGCTACCCCGGCATCCCCCTCCTCTTCGCGGTGCCACTCCTCCCAGCCGAAACAATCATCTCATCCATTGTCATCATCTTCGCGATCATGCTCTTCCTCTCCGACTTCATCCATCACGCGATCATCCTCCCAATCTTCGCGGGATCGCACGAGTTTTATATCAAATACCCAGCAACTTGATTCGCCTCCTTGCCCACTCTTTGCCGATGAGTAGGGAGTACCACGCACAGGAGTTCAAGCATGTCATCATCACACCAAATCCGGCTCTACGAAGGCGACGCCGCCGCCCTTCTTTCCCCATCTTCATACCCCGATCGGATCTCGCTTCTCCCACCCGAACAATCCAACTCCAATCCGCGAGGACGAATCCGCACGATGTGGGGGCAAGACATGCTCTCGGATGTCCTCCAAGGTCGATACCGAACCGTCATCTGTGGCGTCAACAGCGATGACAACGCCAACGGCGTCATTGCCCAGCTTGTATCCCTCGTCACCGCATCACAATGGTCCGCAAACTCGGTCACCAGTTATGCGAAAATGTTCCACGATGCAGTAAGCATCCACGCCGCCAAAGACCGCGAACCCTACATCCTCAAGTTTGACCTCGACTCGGTCCTCGTGCTCGCGCTCCTGCGTCCCAAGGACCAGGACTACTTCACCCTCACCGACCTCTCCCGCGGATTCGCCACCGCAAACAAAATGCTCCAAGGCCGGCCAGACCGCGCCCCAGTGTGCTCCGTCTCGTTCCTCGGCGCCAAATCCAACCGCCTGGTCGTCGATCACGATTCACAAACCGAACCAAGCTTCGAAACCGTCCTCCGCACCATGTACGCCGCCGGATTCCGAGGCGACATCTACCCCGCACCCCAAATGTGGGAACGCGCCGATGTCGGGGTCTTCCCAAGCTACCCATTCCCCGCAGGACTCGAACGCATGCGTGCCGGCTCAAGCTAAGCACAGAGCCGATTCATCAGCACGATGATCACCAAAAAACACATCCTCTGGACATTCCTCAGCTTTGTCGCCCTCGCGATGCTCACCGGGATCGCCGCGGTGGTCTTACCCAGCGGCTGGATCGATGAGAAAGTCCTCATCACCATCTTCATCGTTGGTGCCTATTCCCTTGCTGGGATTGTGATCGTCTCCGTTGCACCAAAGCACGGCAAACAAAGACGCACGCTCCAAATTTGCACCATCGGACTCGCCCTCTCGATGCTGTTATTCATCACATTGCTCTGGTTTGAGCCATGGATCGGATACCAACGCGATCAGTATTTCTGGAAACCAGCACTCATCGCACTCACGATCGGTCTCGCAGCGGCCCATCGACTGATGATCGTCCCGCTCACAAACCCACTGCGTGCATTCCGCATCGTCAAACGCAGCACGATCCTTGCCGCTTCAACAATGGTCATCCTGATCACATTCGGAATACTCAACGACGGCTACGGAAGCTTCGATGAAATGGCAGCCCGACTCATCGCCATCGCAGCAATCATCACCGCTGGATCAACCATCGCAACAGGAGCCATCGCAATCTTCGCCCCAAAGCCGGGAGATGACGAACAATCCTCGTTCGACACCACGCTCCCAGTCACGCTGACTTGCCCAAGATGCGCCGCGAATATCCAAGCCCGATCCAACAAAGAATCCCGCTGCCAGAACTGCAAACTCAAAGTCCGTGTCCAGATCGAAGAACCCCGCTGCACCTGCGGCTACCTACTCTACAAACTCCAATCCGACACCTGCCCAGAATGCGGAAAACCAGTCCCCGAATCCGAACAGTGGGGGACCAAAGCACTCAACGAGTCCAACGCTGCGCAATGGGCATCCGACGCCCCGTTCCAAACGCCGTCGTAGTCAGTTTCAAACCCACCGCCATCTGCTGACGCTTGTATTCGTTACGATCAATCAGCTTGCAGATCCGCTCGACTTCCACAGCATCAAACCCGGTCTCTGCGATGATCTTCGCCGCGCTCTGATGCCCCTCGATGTGCCGCTGCACAATCGCGTCGAGTGTTTCATAATCAGGAAGCGAATCCGAATCCAGCTGATCCGGCGCCAGCTCCGCGCTCGGTGGCTTCTCGATCGTGCTCACCGGAATCGGAGGACATGCAAACCCAAGATCCGCAAAGTGTTCGTTCATATACCGGCACACCCGGAACACCATCGTCTTGGGAACATCCGCGATCACCGCAAGCCCACCGTTCATGTCGCCGTAGAGCGTGCAGTACCCAACCGCGATCTCACTCTTGTTCCCAGTCGTCAGCACAAGCGCACCGGTCCGGTTCGACAGCGCCATCATCATCGTTCCCCGAACGCGCGACTGCAGGTTCTCCTGCGTCAGATCCGGGAGCGACTCACCAAGTGTCCGCTCTCCGATTTCTTCAAACGCGGGATTCAAAGACTCGCAAACGCCTGTAAAACCAGACTCAATCGGCATCGTGATGCACTTCATCCCCAGATTCTCAGCAAGCGCAAACGCATCGGTCTTGCTCCCCTCGCTGCTGAACCGTCCCGGCATCGAAACCCCCAAGACATTCTCCCCGCCAAGCGCCCGCACCCCAAGCGCCGCCACCAGCGCCGAATCAATCCCGCCGCTGAGTCCCAAGCACACCTTCTTGAACCCGCACTTGCCCACATAGTCCCGCACCCCAAGCGTGAGCGCCTCAACAATCGCGCGCTCGTCATCAAGCACCCGATGAGACACCGCGGTGCCCGCATCAAGATCAACCACATCAAGCGATTCGTCAAACGCGACCGACTCATGCACCGTCTCGCCCTTGCCGTTCATCACACACGACTGACCCGCAAAGATCAGATCATCATTCGCCCCCACCTGATTCACCGACACCACAGGCACCCCATGCCTGGTCGCATGACCACGCAAAATCCCGCGATGCTTATCCGCCTTCCCCACAACAAACGGCGAAGCACTCGGCGCCACAATCACCTCCGCGCCCGCATCAATCAACCCAGCAACATGGTCCGGCTCATCGTTGTATTTCGCGCTAAACCCAGAATCATCCCCGCGCCACAAATCCTCACAAATCGCAAGCCCGATCCGCACCCCCGCAACCTCAACCACAACCGCACGATCGCCCGCCTCAAAGTACCGGTCCTCATCAAACACATCGTAAGTCGGGAGCAACCGCTTATCGTGGTACCCAACCAACGCGTTGTCCTCATACACCACCACCGAGTTGGCGATCCCACCATCAACATTCAAAGGCGTCCCGATCACCACCGCGATCCCCGAAGTATGCGTCTCCCCGATCACCTTCACCGCCGCCACACACCGCTCCACAAACCCCTGAACCAACAGCAAATCCCGAGGCGGATACCCACAGATCACCAGCTCCGAAAGCACCACCAGACCCGCGCCCTTCTGTCGTGCTTCTTGAATCGCCGCGACAATCTTCGCCGAGTTCCCCGCGAGGTCCCCGATGACGGGATTGAGTTGAGCAAGTGCAATTTTCATAGCACGATGATAGGTCTACAGGACACCAAGCCCGTCCCCATCATCAACCAGCCGATCTTTCTTGGGAGCAATCCGCAGCCACGCCACCCCAAACCCAGCGCACCCCAGATTCACCACCGCTTCAATCGCGGTAATGAACACCACCGCCGCCGCGATGGGTCCCTCTCCACCATCCCCGATCGCCGCAGAGCTCACGCCAAACAACGCCGCCGCCCCGATCGTCCCCGCCTCGCGTGTCCCCAGCATCCCGAAAGGCGAGAACACCCCGATCAAAAAGTACACACTCCCGAGCAGCAACGCATCATTCCCCGAGATCGGAAGCCCAAGAACCGCCGCCGCGATGATGAACCGTCCCGCAAACGCGAGCACATCGAGCAACCGGAACACACTCGCCCAGATCGAACTCGCCGGACTCGCGACCATATCAAACCCAGCGTGCATCTTGCTAAACGAGTCCATCTCCGTGATTCGTTTGAGCACTCCCACCGACGCGAGCCGAGCAACGCCGCGATCCCCATAGAACGCGCGAGCGATCACAATCAGCACCCCGACACTCAGCGCTACGGACCCAATCACACTGATCCACCAGAGCACCCCAACTTCTTTCAGCACAAACGACATCAACGCCATCGGCCCAAGCACCGCGAGCATCAGCACCCCGATCGCCGCAAACCACGCGCCGATCGTCAGCACCGGAACCCCGTCCCGCTTCCGATGAATCGCAACCCGCGCCACCAACGACAACTTGAACGGCAGGTACGCCAAAAAAGTCGCGATCGCATTGGTCGAGATCACATCCGTCACACGGATCTTGTGCACCGGACGGATCACCAACCAAAAAATCACCCCGTTGATCGCAACCGAAGCGAACGACAACCCAACAAGCATCATCACCTGCGCCACCGACGCGTTCTGCAGATTCTCAAGCTGCGCCCGGTTTTCTTCTTTGAGCGCAACCTTCACCGCCCACCCCAGCGCCGCGATCGACGCCGCGAATCCGACCACCTGGATCAACACCCGCAGAATGGATCGTGAAGACCGATTCACTTGGGTCGCATCATTCACATTCTCATCGCTCATCAACATCCCCTATCGCAGCCCCGAGCGGTTCATCGCGCTCCGGTGCCAACCCATCCTATCCAGCCATACAATACCCCATGCCCCTCGAGCCCATCAAATCAGCCAACGCATCCGCCGCCCCGACAAATCAGCCCGAACTCATCGAACCTCTTTGCGCGATCTTCAGACGAACCCTCAAAGCCGAAGGCCTCAAATACACCCCCGAACGCGCCCAGATCCTCGACACCATCATCGAGTTCGACGCCCTCTTCGAAGCCGACCAACTCCTCGACACCCTCAAAGCACAAGGGCACTCCGTGTCCAAAGCGACCGTCTACCGCACCCTCAAACTCCTCGAATCCGCAGGCATCATCCAGCACATCCTCTTCGACCGGGAGCAAGCCCACTACCAACTCGCCATCGGACAAACCGGCAACACCCTCCTCATCGATGTCGACACCGGACAGGTCATCACCACCGAGATCCCCGAACTCATCGAACTCCGCAACAAAATCTGCGCCGCCCACGGCCTCACGGCCCAAGCACACAAACTCCAAATCTTCGTCTCTTCAAAGTAAAGATTTGATTGAAATTATTTAGTGGGCTTTATGAACAAATCAGAATGATCTCTTGCATTGCAACTGACACGAAGAACTTGTGCAGCTTTCTAGAATTCTGTACGATCCAAAGCGACCAGAATGCTCCAAAGATAACCGGGAATATCAAGAAGAACCAGTCTGGATCACTCCGAGAAAGACCTTGCCAAACAGCAACGATCAGCCAAGCGGAAGTAGCAGTCAATACAAAAATCAGGAATACATGAAGCCAAGTGCCAGGGACGACAACCATCTCAACCTGTTTGTTTTGCACTTTGAGATCACGAACAGTGAATGACGGATACCGAACCAATCCATCGTGAATCGAATGGACACGACAGCAGTTCTTGGCATGCTCAGACACGCAGAACTTGAATCGCTCAGTCGATTCCGGCAAGTCGTCCAAATCAAACTGAAATCGAAACTTGAGCATCGTGCCCTATTCTAGTGGTCTTCAAACTCACCGCCCCGTCCGCATCACAACCTTCACCCCGCGACCGTTCCACGCATCGTGCACCGCGATCACATCCCCCATAGGCACATCATCACCCGCACCAAGCCCCACCCGAAGCGAACCCCCATCCCCGATCTCCATCGCGCCGATCATCTCCACCCCGCGTTCCAGCGATACCCCCGCATCACCAGACACGCCATACACCACCGTCACCCCGTCAACGCCGCGCACGAGATCGACATCAATCACCGCTTCAGGAAGCGTGAACCGCGCCGTCTCCGTGCTTGTTTCAGCAGCCTTCTGTGATTCAACCCCCGCCTCCAAAAACCATTCGTATCCCGCGATGGTCGTGCTCGCCATAAAGAAAATCAGAATCACCAGCACCACATCAACCATCGGCGTCATCATCAACCCCGACCGCCCCCCCAAAGAACCGCCGGATTTATCAAAAACACTCCGTCGCTGTAAACCCCTGCTCATCCGCCACCCCCCACATCAGCCCGCAGCGTCACAAACTCGACGCCCGTCACCCCAGCCTCCTGAAGCGCCGAAAGCACCGGACGCACCGCACCAAACCCCGCCTCTTCATCCGCGCGCACCCGGATCGGAACCTCAACATCCCGAGCGATCATCCCCGAAACCTCGCCACCGATCCGATCAATCTCGATCGCCTCCCCATTGAGTGTCAGCCCCCCATCCATCAACACCCCGATCACCACCGCATCCGACACATCCTGCCGATCAATCCCCGTCACCGTTTCCGCAACGACAATCGACGACTTTCGATCCAGCGCCAGCTGACCCACCATCAAATAAAACACAATCAGGCACATCACCACATCAATCATCGGCGTCACATTCACCCCACCCCCCCCAGAGTTTCCCCCGTGCTTTCCGAGGATCGATCGCGCTCTCATTCCGCCTCCCCCCGTGGCACAGGCGTCCCGCCTGTGTCTTGCTCGGCCGCCAGCCGATCCACCAACCCACCCGCCTGCTCAAACGCACGATTGCAATGCTTATCGATCACACTCCGGTACCACCCATAAATCAACAAGCAAGGCACCGCAAGCATCAACCCCAGCAAGGTATGGAACAACGCCTTCGAAATCCCCATCGAAAGATCCGTAGGCCCCGCAGATCCACCCGCCTGGCCCAGTTTCACAAACGCAAGAATCATCCCCCACACCGTCCCCGCCAGTCCAATCAAAGGCCCGATCTCCCCGATCACGCGAAGCAAATCCAAAGTCCGCGTCCACCGGCTGCACGCATTGCTCGCCGCGATCTCCGCCGCTTCGCGCATCGCGGATTGCCCGTTCTTCCGAGCATTGAACGCCGCAACACACGCCGACCCAACAATCCCAGAGTCTTCACCCGCCGTCGCAAGAAACGAATCCAGATTCCCCGAGTCGAGTTTCTTGGAGAGCGAATCCACAATCCCATCCGGAGCAATCACCGACCGCCGAGCATCAAGCACAAGTTTGACAATCAACGACACCGCGATCATCGACCCGATCAACAGCACCACCGAGAACACATCAAAGCTCTCAGAAAACAACGACCACACACTCGTCTCAACGACGGATCCAACTTCTTCATTCATACCCACACAATACCACCCCAAACCCCACAACGCACAATCGGACGGGTGCCACGGCTTGACCGTCTTCGGCAAGCCGTGGCTTTCTCCTCCCCCGCGCCTGCGGGGGAGGTGTCGCGCAGCGACGGAGGGGGTCTTCTCTTTTCTTTCCAAATGGCCAGCCCCCAGCCCCCAGCCCCTTCTTCCTACTCCTGATCAAGATCCGCCTGATCAATCGGACGCGTGATCGCAAACTTCCCGCTCATCCACCCATGCAAATCACTCATCCGCGCCCGCTCATCAACAAACGGCCAGCTCGGACACTCCGGATGCACCACCTCACCCGTCGTCGGACACTTCACCCGATCCCGCGCCTTGAGTGCACCAATCGAAGCCCGGCCCATCCACGACTCGGGAACATCAAACACAAACCCCCGCGATTCCTCGTCCACATGCGAGATCGTCACCGTCAGCGACTCCTCATCCAGCAACCCATCAATCCGCTCAGGCCATTCAACCAACCGGATCGACCCATCACTGCACACCCGGTCCCACCCGAGCGCCTCAAGCTCATCCTCATCACCAAACCGGTAACAGTCCAAGTGCGCAATCGATCCCGCCTCACCCATGATCGTGCACGGATAGTTGTTCATCAGCACGAAAGTGGGGGAGCTGACAAGCGACACATCCACCCCCATCGCCTCAGCAACCAATCGAACAAAGGTCGTCTTCCCCGCCCCCATCTCCCCAACCAGCCGAACCAAATCCCCCGCCCGAAGCACCGACGCAAAGTCCCGCGCGATCACCCCAGTGTGTTCCAAAGACTCCGATGATCGTACAAAAGTAGGCATACACGATTGTTCGCCTCCCCAAAGCAAATTGCCATCTTTATCTCCTCCCCCGCGCCTGCGGGGGAGGTGTCCGCGCTTCGCGGACGGAGGGGGTCTTCTCTTATCTTCCCTAGTGGCCAATGGTCAGTTCCCAATCGCTTCTTCCCTACCACAACATCCGCGTCCGGATCGACTCATCAATCCCATCCATCGCATCCTTAAGCGCCTCAGCCCCGCTCGGATCAGCATCCAGCACCACATACCCAACATCCCCAACCGTCCGCAGGTACTGCCCAGTGATGTTCACCCCAAGCGAGCTCGCCGCCTCATGGAACTTCCCAAGCACCCCAGGCACATTCCGATGGAAGTTCAAAATCCGATGCGACCGCGCCCCATCCACCGTCTGCGAAGGCAGATCAACATTGGGAACATTCACCGATCCCGTCGTCGTCCCACGATTGACAAACTTCACCAGCTTCTCCGCCGCATCCACGCTGATCGCTTCCTGCGCCTCCATCGTCGACCCCCCAACATGAGGCGTCAAAATCACATTCTCCGCCCCCTGCATCACATTCGTAAACCCCTCGCCTCGCTTGCTCGGCTCAACCGGGAACACATCCACCGCCGCCCCCGCGATATGCCCATCATCCACCGCGACCCGCAGTGCCTCAAGATCAACCACCGACCCACGCGCGTTGTTGATCAAGTACGCCCCGTGTTTCATCAGCCCGATCCGCTTCGCATCGATCATCCCGACCGTGTCGCTCGTCTCAGGGACATGGATGCTCACCACATCCGAAACCTCTAGAAGTTCATCAATCGACCCCACCGAACTCGCGTTCCCCAAAGGAAGCTTGCTCTCCACATCATAAAACACCACCCGCATACCCACCGCCTCAGCAAGCACACTGATCTGCGAACCGATATGCCCGTACCCAATGATCCCAAGCGTCCGCCCACGCACTTCATGCGAACGATCCGCGCTCTTGTCCCATTCCCCACTATGCAACAACACCGACCGATGCGATACGCGACGATGCAGCGCGATAATCTCGCACAGCGTCAACTCCGCGACCGATCGCGTATTACTAAACGGCGAGTTAAACACCGGAACCCCCATCGAAGCCGCGACATCAAGATCAACCTGATTCGTCCCCGCACAAAAACAACCCACCGCAAGCAGCCGCTCGCATTGCTTGAGCACCTCCCCAGTCAGCTGCGTCTTGGAGCGAACCCCAACCACATGCGCGCGCCCGATCGCCTCGATCAGCGCATCGTCCTCAAGCGCACCGTGAAGCGTCGTGACATGAAACCCTTCCTTCTCGATCAAATGCGTCCCAGAAGGATGCGTCCCCTCCAGCAATACCACCTCGATCTTGTCCTTCGGAAACGAAGTCTGAATCGAATCGCTCATGGCAGCACCTCTCCAATCGTGTCATTTCCTTCAACACCCACAGCACCACCCGCATCAGCAGCATGCAAAGTCACCACCCCCATCGCGATCGCGCCCCCCAAGACCGCCGTCAGCACCAACCGGTAGTATCCAAACACCGCCAAGCCGTGCTTGGTCAAGAACGCAACCAACCACCGCACCGCAACCGCCGCGCTGATCGTCGCGACCACAAGACCCACAATGATCGGCATCCAACCGATCACCTCAAACATGTTCGGCCCATCCCCATTGAGTGTCTTGTACAACGAATACACCGTCGCCCCACCAAGCGTCGGGAGCCCCAGCAAGAAACTAAACTCCGCCGCACGCTTTGGTTTGAGACCAACCAGCACCCCGCCCGCGATCGTCATCATCGACCTCGAAGTGCCAGGCCACATCGCCACGCACTGAAGCAATCCAATGAACAGCGCCTGCACAATGCTGATCTCATGCAGATCCATCCCCTCGTCAAACGCTTCGCCTTCCTTGTGTGAACTGAACTTCCACTTGTCAATCACAATCATGAACACCCCGCCCAGCGCGAGCGCCGCAAGCACCGCAGGCGTATTGAACAGCTTGCTCTCGATCCAATCATTGAGCAGCACCCCAAGCACCGCCGCAGGAAGAAACGCAACAATGATCCGGATCGCGAGCTTGAGCCCGTCGGAGTCCTTCCCGATCAGCCCCTTACACATCTGCACCACGCGCGGGAAGTACAACCCCAGCACCGCGAGGATCGCCCCCCCCTGAATCACAATATTGAAAGTGTCCACCGCAGACCGCTGGCTTGCTGAGTCCCCAAGCCCCATCAACTCCGACGCGAGAATCAGGTGACCGGTTGACGAGATCGGAAGATATTCCGTGATCCCCTCGACCAAACCGAGCACCGCCGCCTGCAATAAAGTCATCGTGTCCATAGCGTCTCTCAGTTCAAGTCATCACCACAACCCCGAGTCTAGGGTTCTCTACCAATGATCGACCGATTCACACCAATTCATGACCCAAACGACCCACGCATCGAGCCATACCGCAATCAAAAAGATGCTTGGCTCAAAGCCGCCCATAACCCCGATGCGCCAAACACCGATTCATCCCAGCCCGACAAAGACCCACTCTTCATCTCAGAAGGTTCCCTCGTCCTCGAACACCACATCGCCTCCCCCTACCCGCTCCACTCGATCCTCATCGCCGAATCCAAAGTCGAATCCCACGCCGACCTCCTCGCATCCGTTCCGCAAACCGTCCCGATCTACACCGCCACCCGCGCCATCCTCGACCAAATCACCGGATACCCCATCCACCGAGGACTCCTCGCCGCCGGCCATCGAATCCCAAACCCTCCACTCGCAAACCTCCTCCAGTCCGCCCGCGCCCTCGTCATCCTCGAAGACCTCGCCAACCACGACAACCTCGGATCCGTCTTCCGCTCCGTCGCCGCCCTCTGTGGCACCGGGGTCCCCGTCCTCCTCTCCCCGCGCTGTTGCGATCCCCTCTACCGCAAGTCCCTCCGAGTCTCGATGGGACACGCCCTCACCATCCCCTTCACCCAGACCGAAAATCAGTCCGATTGGATCCCAACCCTCACAGCCGTCCAAGCCGCCGGATTCACCACCCTCGCCCTGACCCCCGCTCGTGATGCCCTCGATATTGACCAAATCGCTAAAAACACCTCCCAAAGCTCAAAACTCGCCCTCATGCTCGGCGCCGAAGGCCCAGGACTCACCCCAGAGTCCATCCAAGCCGCCTCCCACAAAGTGAAAATTCCTTTGGCAAGTACTGCAGATTCTCTGAATATTTCCGTCGCCGCAGCGGTTGCTCTCCACAGATTGATCCCACCGCAAGGCTAATCAGCCCGTTCAGATTGCCAGCGGAGATCAACACACGAGGGGTTCGTTCGCGTGCCCTGTCGTGCATGCACTCACACAAACCGTTCATCTTTGGAGAACATCAATGTCACACCTCATCGCCATGCTCATCGCCTCATCCGGAATCGCCCTCACCACCGCAGGCCCAAACTGCGCCCTGTGCGCCGACAAAGGGGCCGAAAAGTCCGCTGACAAATCCAGCATGTGCTGCGACGCAGGTGACTGCAAAGGATGCCAAGAAAAGAAAGCCAAAGCCTACGAAGCCGCAGACTGGCCCGCACACAACACCGACCTCTACGCCAATGACCTCCAAGGCAAGCCCCTCCCAGTCGCCCTCGGCACCGAAACCTGGCTCTCCGATACAGTCGACACCGAAGGCAAAGTCGTCGTCCTCGACTTCTGGGCAACCTGGTGCCCACCCTGCCGCGCCGCGTCACCAATCCTCGATGAACTCCAAAAAGAAAACCCAGACGCACTCACCGTCATGGCCATCGCCGGACAACGCGACCCACAGTCCGATGTCCAGTCCTACATCGACGAGCACCCAGTCGCCTACGCAAACCTCTACTCAGACAGCCAAGCCGTCTACGAGTCGTTTGAATCCAAAGGCATCCCACTGGTCGTCGTCATCTCAACCGATGGCATCATCCGCTGGATCGGAAACCCACACGAAGAAGGGTTCCTCCCAGCCGTGAACAAGACCATCGCTGTGGACCCAGCCATCCAAACGCGAGTGACCGCCAAACCAGCCGCCCACTCCCACGACGGCTAAACCGCCCAAAAACCAAGCTCCTACCAAAGTTTTCAGGGATGCCGCAACCGGTGCAAACCACCCCGGTACACCCGAAAGACCCACAACTCAGCTTTCTTCAAAGCTCCCCCAAACACCCGCTCCTTAATAAGGCGGGTGTTTGCTTTGAGTAAAGCCCGTTTCATACCCGCATTTTCTCCCATGACCACCGTATTCTCGCTTGGGAACCCAGCAAGTTTCTGATATACTCGACCTTCCAAAGATATTCTCGGACACTCGGCCAGTTCCATACGGAGACCCCACATGAATCCACGATCCATCATCACCCTCGCCGCCGTCGCTTCACTGGTCCCAATCCTCGCGATGGCGCCCGAAATCAAACGCGAACTCAGCGACTCCCGCGACACCATCGACGCGCTCGAAACCAAGCCATTCGATCAAGCCGCGCTCGCATCACTCACCGACTGGACCCACCCCGGAACCCTCTCAAGCTCCAACACCCAAGGCAAAGTCGTCATCCTCGCGATGATCTCCGCAGGTGAACCCTCCTCCTACATGACCCTCTCCAAACTCACCCGCATGGAGCGCGACAACGAAGATCAGGTCGTCATCGCCGCGATCCACCCCGACGCCGGATGGGACGAGATCAAAGAAAAGATCAACGCCGGTCGAATCACCGTCCCCATCGCGCGCGATGAAGGAGGCGTCTTCGCTTCAGCAATGCACACCGACGACTACCCAGATCTCTATGTCATCGACCGCGCCGGGAACCTCCGCTTCGCCGACCTCGACGGCCGATCACTCAAAGACGCCGTCAAACAGCTCGTGAGCGAAACCACTGAAACCGCAGTCGCAAACGCCGCACTCCAAGCCCAAGGCATCGCACCCGAAGCCGCCCTCGCATCCGCAGCATCGATCAGCCCCGCCGCCTACGACAAAGCCCCTTGGCCAGACCACAACGGTCGACAGTTCCATGCCGACAACTACCAAGGGCAAAAACTCCCCGTTCCTATGGGCAACGAAGATTGGGTCGATAACGAACGCTCCCTCGAAGGCAAAGTCCTCGTCCTCGACTTCTGGGCAACCTGGTGCGGCCCATGCCTCGCCGCCGCGCCAATGCTCCACGATCTCCAAGACTCCTACGAAGGCAGACTCGAAATCGTCGGCATCGGAGGATCGGAAAAAGAAGAAACCTTCCGACGCTATGTCCTCAAGAAAAAGGGCAACTATGCACAAATGTTCGACAAGAATAAAACACTCAACCGCGCCCTTGGAATCACGGGAATCCCCCATGTCGTCGTCCTCTCAACCGACGGCGTCATCCGCTGGCAAGGCAACCCACTCAACGACGAGTTCAAGCAAGTCGTCGCGATGACCATCGCCGCCGACCCCCTCCTCGCCGCCAACAGCGATTGATCCGAACACTTACCAACAAAATCAAACCACACCACACCCCGCCGACTCATCTCGGTGGGGTGTTTCTATTGATCCACCCATCTATAACTCCCCAGCCATGACTACCCAAACACCCACACAAGCCCCCACACAAGACCCCATCGCCCATGTCGTCCTCCTCAACCCCGAGATCCCCAACAACACCGGATCCATCGGCAGAACCTGCGTCGCCACCGGCGCCGCCCTCCACCTCATCCACCCCCTCGCCTTCGACATCGACGAAAAAGCCTGCCGCAGAGCCGGTCTGGACTATTGGCCCCGACTCAACCTGACCAACCACGACTCCCTCGAAGACTACAACCAATCAAACGCCGCAAAATCCGCCCCAAACACCTGGTTCCTCACCGCCCGCGCCTCCAAAACCATCTACGACATCCCACTGACCAAAGGCGACCACTTCGTCTTCGGCAAAGAATCCGTAGGACTCCCCAAAGACCTCCTCGACCAGCACCCAGACCAATGCGTCTCCATCCCTCTCACCCCCGGAGAACGCTCCCTCAACCTCTCCACGGCCTGTGCCGTCACCCTCTACACCTGCATCCACTCGCTCCTGAGCACCAATCAGCTCAAAACCGACCCCGATGGCCGCCTGATCACGCTATCGAACCCTAACGAAATTCAAACATAACATAATTTGAATGATTCTCAAGACACCGACGAACCCAAAGAAAAGCTTTGCGTATAACAGGTGTTGCAGTGAGGTGTCCGGGTCAAGTGATTCCCCGAGACACCGCCAGACTGATTCCACGGAAAAAGTCTGAGTAAATGTAGTTCTCTCCTCTCTCCAGAACAGTGTGCCGTGGTAACTCGCGGTACACTGTTTTTTGTCCATCACCCGTGGCCAACCAACACGCCAACGCAACCCAATCCAGCACGACAATGACCAGATCAAACCACACTCCGATCTTCCCCCGAACCCGCATCGCGATCCTTCTTGCGAGCGTGGGAACGCTGTGCCTCTTGCCCGCGTGCCAAAAAACACTTCTCCACGCCGACGACGCACGCTCACCCTTCGATCGCTACAACCAAACACGCACCCAGTACGCGCCACCATACCTCGAAGATGAATACGGCCGGCGCACCCCAAACCTCCGCGACCGACTCGTCCAGTCCGACGAATAGTCACACCGCAATACGACCGAAAACAACTCGCCAATTCCCACACAAATGGTTTGTTCGGTTCCGGTAAGTACACAATTCGTCACAAGCAGAAATGTGCGCGGAAACATCCATAATTTACGCACCAATGTGCAAGAAACGAGCGTGCAACGCCCGAATGAATATGATAATCTGAACTCCCTAGGAACCGAACCCGATATGGCCGCAAAAGTCACAGTCCGAACAAACGCCAGCATCCGCACCAAGATCGTGTGGGGCGCGCTTGTCGTATCAATGACCGGCCTCGTCGGACTCCTCTCGCTCCTCGACACAGGCAACCCAGCACTCAGCGCCCGTGGAGTCTCCCTCTCACCGCTCGCAAGCATCACCGGCACCCGAGGCGTCGAAGCAATCTTCAACACCAAAGCCGATCTCGAAGCAACAAAGTGGGACTCCATCGTCATCGTCCACTCAGGGTCACCCGCAGGTTCAGCAGAATCCATCGGCGCCCAGCACAAAGCGGTCGGATACGACGGGCTCAGCTACCACTTCCTCATCGGCAACGGCACCGGAATGGGTGACGGCGAAATCCACCTCGGAAACCGCTGGCTCAACCAAACCCAAGGCGCCCAGCTCGCAGGACTCCGCACCTCAAAGACCTCCAACGCCATCGAAATCTGCCTCATCGGCAACGGAGACCGCAAACCATTCTCCGATGAACAGATCCGATACCTCGCAGAAGTCGTCGGCGCACTCACCGAACGATTCAACATCTCACAAGAACGAGTCTTCCTCCACGAAGACCTCGCCCCGACCACAAGCCCGGGACGATACTTCCCAAGAGCAAACTTCAACGAGCTCCTCGGGACGATCTAACAACCGACCCAGACAGTAAATACACGCCTCCGAACATCTGTTCGGAGGTTTTTTCATTCCACGATCCACAAGATCGGGAACCGCACACACATCCGATCCATATAATGAGGGTCGATGCAGGATGCAAATCCCACACCGATATCGTCGCCCATCTCGTCGGGCATTCTTTGCACAGGGTCTCTCCCGATTGATATCTGCATCCACTCCGCTCCAGCTGATCAGACACCTGTTCCGCAGAAGCGGGGCAAATCCACTACCCCAATGAGCCGCTTCAGGTCTACTATGAAGCACCCGATAATCGGCGATTTCCGATTCAAGGTGCAATCCAAAGCACGCTGAGCCGAACTACTCATACAGGCTCCAGAGTTCTTGGATCATCCACGATCAAAGTGGCGGCTCAGAGCAACAGGTTTGGATACCCAAGTTCAGAAACCTGAACAGCAGACAGATTCAGCATCGGAAAAAGACTTTCATGACCGACGGACTCACGACATTCAAACCAGGCGAAACCGTCGAAGGCTTCCGGATCATGTCCGAAATCGGACGCGGTGCCGCATCAGTCATCTACCTCGTCCAAGACCCCAAGACCAAACAGATCTGGGCGCTCAAGCATGTCGAGAAAACCGACGCAAAGGCGCAGCGATTCCTCGATCAAGCAGAGATCGAATACAAAATCGCAAACCAGATCAACCACCCAGCCATCCGGCGCATCGAGAAGCTCATCAAAAAGGGCTCACTCCTCAAGTGCAAAGACCTCTACCTCGTCATGGAACTCGTCGACGGCATCTCCATGTTCGAAGAAACACCCACAGACCTCCCCGTCATCGTGGACCTCTTCCAACAGACCGCATCAGGTCTCGCTGAAATGCACAACCACGGCTATGTCCACGCCGACATGAAACCACACAATGTCATCCTCGGCGCCGACATCCACGGCAACCTCACCGCAAAGGTCATCGACCTCGGACAGTCCTGCAAAATCGGCACCATCAAAAAACGAATCCAAGGCACCCCAGACTACATCGCACCCGAACAAGTCCACCGCCGAGAGATCACACCCAAAACCGATGTCTACAACTTCGGCGCGATGATGTACTGGGTCCTCACAGGCAAAAACATCCCAACCGCGATGGGCACCAACTCCGATTCACTCGTCGGCTCTCGCGACGACGCGATGATCGAAAAAGCCACCCCGATCTCCGAACTCCGCGACGATCTCCCAGATCGCCTCGCCGATCTCATCATGCAATGCTTCGAGGTCGATCCAGACCGCCGACCAGAGATGGACGCCGTCGCAAGCAAACTCGACCTCATCCTCGGCATCATCCGCTCCCCCTCGTCGATCACCGCCGAAGAAGCATAAGCCACACCACCCCCTCTCCAATTCCCACACCACCCCCCAATCACCCGCTTAGGTGGTCTTTCGCCTATCCTACTGCTCACAAGATCCCCCAAGCGAGCACCCGATGTACACCATCGACATGTCCAACCCAGCCGAAGTTGCCCAGACCCTCCTCGCAGGCGCCGAAGCAAACCGCACCGCATCATGCCGCAAAGGTTCCATCGACCACATCTCCGCGCCAGGACACCTCATCGCATCCGGTGACACCCACGACCACCCAAGAAACTTCCGCGCCATCGTCGCCGCCGCCGGTCTTGACGGCGAGTTCGGGTCCGAACCCAAACACCTCACCCTCCACGAAATCATCCACCCCGACATGAAGCAGCCCCTCCCTGGAGAGCCCGCTCCAGTGGACACCAGCTACCGAGGTCTCACCCGCGTCGCCAAACTCAAAACCCAATACCCCGAGTTCGTCCACTTCCTCCTCGCCAACCACGAGCTCGCCCAAGCCACCGACTCCCTCATCGTCAAGAACGGCGTCCGCTGCGTCGAAGCCTTCAACGCCGGGATCGACCAAGAGTTCCCAGACCCCATCGACGCCGAGTCCGTCCGCGACGCCGTCAAAGAGTTCGTCCTCTCCATGCCCATCGGCCTCCGAGCAAGCTGCCCCAAAGGCGACATCCTCTGCACCCACTCGCTCCCAGGACCCGCAATGATGGACCGCTTCGACACCACCATTATCAACCGCAACCTCACCGAACAAGACTACGAACCCCGCGTCGGATCAGCCCACCTCATGACCTGGGGACGAGGCTACGACCACGAACAACTCGAAGACCTCACCGAAACCTGGGGCATCAACCTCTTCATCCTCGGACACGAACACGCCACCAACGGCTACGCCCTCATCGAACCCAACGCCATCGTCCTCAACACCGACCACGACAAAGGCGTCTACCTCCCCATCGACCTCGACAAACCCCCAAGCCTCGCTCAAGCCGCGAGCGACCTCGTCCACATCCACTAAACCGATTCTCCTTCAAAGCCCACTCCTTCAAAGCCAACCCCTTCCAAACCCATTCCTATAGAAAGTGCCGAAGATGCAAGTCAACTTCCTCGTCTGCGGCGCCCAAAAATCAGGCACCACCGCCCTCGACCACCATCTCCGTCAGCACCCCAACATCTGCATGTCTACGCCGAAGGAAACCCACTTCTTCGACGACGATGCCCAGTTTGAATCACAGTCCAAAACCAACCAACCCGACTACACCCACTACCACACCCACTTCAAACCAACCCCCTCCCAAACACTCCTTGGCGAATCCACCCCCATCTACATGTACTGGAACAACTGCATCCAGCGCATCCACACCTACAACCCCGCGATGAGACTCATCATCATCCTCCGCAACCCCATCGAGCGTGCCTACTCCCACTGGAACATGGAAACCGCGCGGGGAAACGAATCCGAACCATTCCTCGATGCGATCAAGCGCGAACAAGACCAACGCATCGGTCAAGACACCAACCAATCCCGCATCACCTCCTACCTCGACCGAGGCAACTACGCCAAGCAACTCAACCACATCTGGTCCATCTTCCCCAAACACCAAACCCACATCCTCAAAACCGAATCCCTCCGCGACCACCCATCCGAGACCATGTCCTCAATCTTCAAATTCCTCAATCTCCCAAACGCCCCCATCCAACCCGACCACCTCTTCGCCCACCCCTATCCCGAGCCGATGACCAAAGAAATCTTCGCCCACCTCGCCGACCATTTCACCCCATCCATCCAACACCTCGAATCCCTCCTCAACTGGGACTGCTCCCAGTGGTATACCAAAGCAGACTCGACAAACACACCATGAAGTAAACCCGAGCACAACAAACCCAATGCCCCCGCCCACCCCAATCTGCCCCAAATGCGGCTACGACCAATCCGGCACCATCGCCACTTGGACCGACCGCTGCCCACTCCAAGGCACCTGCCCCGAGTGCGGGTACACACTCTCCTGGCCCGATGTCGCCAACCCCTCCCGCATCCACCACCGTTGGTTCGTCGAACACGCCACATCCAAACGCCAACTCCTCAGGCGAACCCTCCCAACCCTCTGGTTCCTCCTCTTCCCAAACCGCTACTGGCACCGCGTCACGATGGAGACCCCACGGTCAACCAAACGCAATTTCCTCTGGCTGATACTCCTTTTCGCCACCTTTCACATCCTCACCACCGGCGCACTCGTCGCTGGAAACTACGCAACACACCGTTCGTCAAATGCGGTCCATACCAAGTCGATGTCGATGGCACCGCCCCAGCAAAAAAAGCAGATCGCGTCAAGGATAGTTGATCTCTCATCATCCGATTACTGGGTGCCAACCATCGGGGATGCTCTGCTGCTTCCCCTCATCCATCACAGTCTCTACCAAGAGCGTTACGCAGAGGGCGCCGCAATCATTTCGACCGCATGCCTCGGCGTATCGATTATGTGGTACATCCTGTTCTGCGTATTCCAAACCACACGTAAACGCACCAAACTCCGAATGATCCATGTCGCCCGCGCGGTCATCGTCGCCGGTTCCTTACCCTTTCTCCTGATCGAAGCCGCACGGCTCATTGAAGCCGTCCAACTTCTCTCCAACTTCAACCCGACACCATTCCGTGTAGTTTCAAATACACTCCCATTCTTAATCATGATCGTTTCTGTTTGGATGATGGTCTGGACCCAATGGTTCTGGATCACCGCCTCCAGAATCGGTTGGCAAATCAAAGCCAAATGGTGGGAACTTGTCCTCGTCACCACCGCATCATTCCTCGGCATGCCCATCGCAGGCCTCATCATGCTCGCATTCAAGCCCGTCCGAGCCGCCGTCGAACACTTCGCCTACTGGTTTGGCATCTAGCCAAACGCTTCAATCCGACCCTACCATCCCCACATGACAAGCACCACAACAGCATCCATCGATCAATCAATCCTCGACACCATCGCCGCTACTGACCCACAGGTCGCCGAAATCATCGCCGCCGAGCGTGACCGTCAAGAACACACCATCGAGCTGATCGCCTCCGAGAACCACGCATCTCCCGCCGTCACCGTCGCCGCGGGAACATGCATGACCAACAAATACGCCGAGGGCTACCCCGGCCGCCGCTACTACGGCGGATGCGCCCACCACGACCAAGTCGAACAACTCGCACGCGACCGCGCCAAACAACTCTTCGGATGCAACTTCGCCAATGTCCAGCCGCACTCCGGCGCCCAAGCAAACACCGCCGCGTTCATGGCCATGATGGAACCCGGAGACACCTTCCTCTCCCTCGTCCTCAAAGACGGCGGACACCTCTCCCACGGCATGCACCTCAACTTCTCCGGCATCTTCTACAACCCAGTCCACTACGCGCTCCACTACGACCCCGCGCACCCACAACACGAACAAATCGACTACGACTCCGTACGCGCCGCCGCCCATGAGCACAAACCCAAAATGATCCTCTGCGGCTACTCCGCCTACCCAAGAGTCATCGACTTCGCCAAGTTCCGAGAAATCGCAGACGAAGTCGGCGCAACACTCATGGCCGATGTCGCCCACATCGCAGGACTCATCGCCGCCGGGCAGCACCCAAGCCCATTCCCACACGCCCACATCGTCACCACCACCACACACAAATCACTCCGAGGCCCCCGCGGCGGCCTCATCATGACCAACGACGAAGAACTCAACAAACGCATCAACCGCAATGTCTTCCCCGGAGTCCAAGGCGGACCCCTCATGCACATCATCACCGCCAAAGCCATCGCCTTCGGTGAAGCACTCAAACCCGAGTTCAAGACCTACCAAAAACAAGTCATCAAGAACGCACAACAACTCGCCGCCGACCTCACCAACCTCGGATTCCGAATCACAAGCGGTGGAACAGACAACCACCTCATGCTGGTCTCCCTCGTCGAGAAAAACCCAGAACTCACCGGCAAAGACGCCGAAAAGTGGCTCGAAAACGCCGGACTCATCACCAACAAAAACGGCATCCCAGACGACCCACGCTCACCCATGATCACCTCCGGAATCCGCTTGGGAACACCCGCCACCACCACCCGCGGCTTCAAAGAACCCGAAATGACCCAAATCGCCAACTGGATCAACCAAGTCATCGAATCCAACGGCGACGAAACAACCATCACAACCGTCCGCAACGAAGTCACCAACCTCTGCAAACAGTTCCCACTCGCCCACTGACCAAACCAAAGCAACCCGTGGCACAGGCGTCCAGCCTGTGATCTTCATTTCCCAGACCGTGGTCATTTGTAGGCTTCCAAATCTTTCTCCTCCCCCGCGTTCATTGGGGAGCGTGGGAGGTGTCACGCAGCGACGGGGGGGGCTTCCCCAAGATCACCCAAACTGCATAAACCATTTCATTTCTACCAACAGTCAATCCAAAACGAAAGACTCAAGAATGAAAACCCCCAAAGACTTCACCCCAACTTCGCCGGACATCCCAGCGATTGAAGAACTGACCCCAGCTCAAGCAACCGCGATTACCAACGACGCAGACATCGACCGCGCGATCATCTCAGTCGCCTCGCCCAATCCCATCCGCGCCTCCGATGCCGTGATCGAGCAATCACACATCCAAGCGCAATCTCTCCTCGCATCCACCCTCCCCAACATCCGCATCACGGATTGCACCTTCGACCGCGCAGACCTCACCGGCGCCACCTGGACCGACGCCCGCCTCACCCGCATCCAGTTCAACGATTGCAAACTCACCGGCTTCGACGCGCGAGACTCCGACCTCCAAGACCTCCACTTCACCAACTGCAAAGCCCCCGACCTCTTCATGCTCGGCGCGACCCTCACAAGAGTCCGCTTCGATCAATGCCAGCTCCCCAACCTCGACCTCACCGGCGCAACGATCAAATCACTCGCGATCCGAGACTCTGGCGCCCAGTCCCTCCGCCTCATCAACACCCGCATCGACCACCTCGATCTCCGAGGCAGCATCATCGACCACATCGCCCTTGATCTAACCAATCCCGCCAACCTCCGAAACATCATCATCACCCCCCAACAAGCCCCCGCCCTCGCGATAGCACTGGGTGTGCAGATCTCCGACTGATTGATTCGTCACGCGCTGTCTGTACCTTCCTCAGAGGGTGGCATGGAGGTGTCGTCTTCGACTCCTCCATGATCTTTGATCTTCGCCCACCAACCCACCAACCAAACAAGGGTGCCACGGCTTGACCGTCTTCGGCAAGCCGTGTCTTCCATTCCACCACACCTTCGAAAGCGGGCGGGCGCCCCGACTCGCCGTCCCCGGCGCAGTCGGGTCTTTAGCCATAAATAGTGACAACAAGTTCTTTCTCCTCCCCCGCGCTTGCGGGGGAGGTGTCGCGCAGCGACGGAGGGGGTCTTCACTTATCCCCCATCAATCTCGGCCTCCGCATCCTTCCGCGCCTGATCCAGCACCTTCGAATCAAGCTCCACCGTCCCCTCCCCAACCTCCAGAATCACATGCACGCTGTCCGTGTAGGTCCCCGCTTTCCCAGAGATCGCATCGACGCTCATCCCGATCAGCCCGCCAAACACCGTCTTCCCCTCGACCGACCGGTTCAGCTTCAGCACCGCCGTCTTGTACCCTTCGAGCGAGATCTCCACCACCTTGTCCCGCCCCTTCCGCGCAACCGACACCTCACAAGGCGTCACCCCCAACACATCGTCATCCATCAACACCGTCGCCCCGCTCGGATCACTCGTGATCCCGACCTCCTTGTATTTCTCATTCCGAATCGTCGCGCACCCACCCATCGTTGACACCATCAACGCACCCAGCACACACCCAATCAATACCGACAACACAATGCGCATAGAAAACTCCAATAGAGGCAGGAGTCAACGATACCCGATCTTGAGCCAGATCACCCAATCACTGCGGGCGATCTTTCAACTCATACCGCGTATCAATCTTGACCTTGCCCCAGTTAAAGATCCCATCAACCGTCCGAGGCGGATCATCATCAAGCCGAAGATACTCAATCTTCCCAGACTCATACACCCGGTACATCGTCTCATCCGTCGCCGTATACGCGATGACATCATCTCGCAGAACTTCACCCATCCCACCAAGCACCGCACCGATCGCAAGCATCCCCATGCCCACAACCCCAATCACCAGCCGAGCGTTCCGTTTCTCCAACCGCTCGATCCGTGCGCACAAATCAGTGTCATTGTCCCGCCGTGCAGTATCCATTCCCGCCGTACCTGAATCGTTCATCGCATTCTCCTAAATCGGAACCCCAATTGTTCCCCGTGGAACAATTGCGACCCGTCTACACCATAACCGATCCCCGATACGCCCCGCTGACACAATCGGATACGATCTCCACATGAAAACCGCATCCACGCTTCTGATCGCCGCAATTTTCCTATTCCTCCCCGCCTGCTCCAGCGGCGGACAGCGCACCGCTCGCCCCCCAGTCCCGCCACCAGCCGGACCGCCGGCGATGATTGGGCACATCGTCTTTTTCCAGCTCAAAAACCCAAGCGATTTCAATTCGCTGCTCCACGATGCGGATTGGATGCTGGGGACGATTTCGACGGTTGAGACCTATGCCGCGGGGAAACATCTGGATACTGGTCGATCGTCGGTGTCATCGGACTATGACCTTGCGGTGTATCTGGGATTCAAATCCGAAGCGGACCTTCGCGCGTATGTGATTGATGATCAGCACATCGGGTTTGTCAACAAATGGAAACCACGGCTCAAATCGCTCGAGGTCTACGACATGATTGACTGGCCAACCACGCGCTACGGCGTGCGCTGATCCAAATGATGGGCAGATCGATTACTCGATGATCTCAAGATCGAGGCACGCTTGTCTTTCGCGGTGGGTTACGACGAGGTCGCGGAGGAATACGGCGATCGCGACCCAGATCAGCACGAACGCGGCGAACTTGAGGGGGGTGAATTTTTCGCCGAAGAACACGACCGAGAGCAGGAGCTGTCCGGTGGGTGCGGTGAACTGGAGCAAGCCGATGGTGCTGAGGGGGAGCAGACGCACGGCGTTGGTGAAGCAGACGAGCGGGATGATGGTGAAGACTCCACCCAGCAGCATGAGCAGGGTGATGGGGAGGGGTGTGGATTCTGCCATGAAGATTCCGGTGTTGGACTGCGCGAGGTAGATCATGAGTCCGATGCAGATGGGGAAGAGCATGGCCATTTCGAAGGTGAGTCCGATGGTGCCGGTGACATTGACCTGTTTGCGGAGGAGGCCGTAGATTCCGAAGCTGGTGGGGAGGAGGAGTGAGATCCAGGGCCAACCTCCTCCGGCTTGGAGTTCGGCGACGGTCATCATCCCGACGGCGGCGACGGCGATCCCGATCGCGATTTTCTGGAGGCGGGAAAGTTTCTCGCCTAGGAATAAAAAACCGAGCATGATCGAGAAGAGCGGGTTGATGTAGTACCCAAGTGATGCGTGGTTGAGTCGGTCGGTGCTCACGGCGTAGATAAAGAAGAACCAGTTGATCGAGATCAGTCCGGTGGTGGGGATGAGGACTTTGAGCGAGGACCAGGTGGTGAACGCTTTGTAGAGTTCGGGGAGGCGTTTGGCGAATGCGAGGATGAGTATGAGGATGGGGAGTCCGAAGACGACGCGCTGGGCGAGGACCTCGAGCGGGACGGCGCCGTTCTTTGAGAGGGTGCGGAAGAAGAGGGGGACCATGACGGCCCACCAGCCGAAGGCGCCGGAGGCGAAGAGGAACCCTTTGCGTTTGTCGAGTTGGTCTTGGGTTTTGCCCGTGGTGGTTGTCATGCGGGCGATGCTAGGTGGTGCTTTGAAGAGGGTTCTGCGAGGTTCGGGGATTCGTGTCATACTGTTCGAGAACTTGATTGCGGAAGGGAATATTCATGATTGCACGGCTCGGTAGTGGATTGTCCAAGGTGTTCTCCAAGACGGCTCCGGACCCGTTTGTGATCGCGGTTGGACTGACGGTCTTGACGGCGGTGCTCGCGGTGACGATCGGGTATGGGGGATCGGCGAGTGAGCTTTCGATGGTTGATAAGTCCAAGCTGATGCTCGATTCGTGGCGGGGTCCCGATGGGCTGTGGAAGTTTCTTGCGTTCGGGATGCAGATGTGTCTGATTCTGGTGACGGGGCATACGCTCGCTGCGAGCAGACCAGTGCGGAGGGTGATCGATTCGCTCGCGGGGCTTCCCAAGAGCGCGGGGAGCGCGGCGGCGATGGTGGGGTTTCTCACGATCGTGCTGGGGTTGATCAGCTGGGGGCTTGGGTTGATTGTCGGGGCGCTCTTGGCGCGGGAGGTCGCGCGGTCATTGCGGCATCGCGAGATCAAGGCGCACGGGGCGCTGCTTGCAGCGGCGGGGTACATGGCGCTGCTGGTGTTTCATGGCGGGTTGTCCGGGAGCGCGCCGCTGAAGATGACTTCGAAGGTGGAAGCGGAGAGTGTGCTTCCGGCGAGTGTGGTGGAGATGCTGACGGTGGATGGCGTGTTTGATGGAGTGTCATTGTCGCAGACGGTGTTCTCTCCGATGAACTTGTTTGTGAGCGGCGGGCTGTTGGTGCTTGTGCCTGGGGTGTTGTGGTTGCTGACGCCTAAGGGTGGGGAGGGGAAAGAGGATGAGATTGTTGAGATGCCGATGACGGATGATCCGGTGATGGCGGACATTGATGATGGTCGGCTCAAGGGGTTTCCGGATTGGATCGAGCGGTCGCCGATTGTGGTGTGGGTGCTTGCGTCGGCGCTGCTGCTTGGGTACTGGCGGTTTGTGGATCAGTCGGGGGTGCTGCGGATGGGACCCAACGAGATCAATATGGTGATGCTCGCGCTGGGGTTGATTCTGCATGGATCCGTGCGGTCGTACATCAGCGCGGCGGAGGACGGCGCGGCGGGGTGCGCGGGGATTATTCTGCAGTTCCCGCTCTATGCGGGGATCATGGGGATGGGTGTGAGCAGTGGATTGGTGACTGATTTTTCGAGCTGGATCGGATCGTTTGCGACGGAGACGACGGCGCCGCTCGTGACCTTCATCAGCGCGGGGGTGGTGAATTTGTTTGTGCCCAGTGGTGGTGGTCAGTGGGGGATTCAGGGACCGATCGCGCTGTCCACCGGTGCGGAGGTTGGGGTGAGTCCCGGGAAGATGATCATGGCGGTGGCGTATGGGGATCAGCTGACGAACATGTTGCAGCCGTTCTGGGCGCTGCCTTTGCTTGCGATTACGCGGGTGAAGGCGCGGGAGATCGTGGGGTATACGGCGGTGGTGATGGTTGTGGCGGGGGCGTGGATGGCGATTGGGTTGTTGGTGTTTTGAAGAGAGGGACTGGCCACTAGCCACTGGGGGAAGACACGGCTTGCCACCCTCCAATGGACGGTCAAGCCGTGGCACCCGGGTGGGGGACGGTAGGGACTGCGGGAAAATTGAAGACCCCCTCCGTCCGCGAAGTCGCGGACACCTCCCCCGGAAGCCCGGGGGAGGAGAATGTGCCATCGCCGCGGCCCTCTCCCCGAGGGAGAGGGGGGAAGAGGCTACGATTGGGTCTATGAGTACAACTGCTGAACAGACTGAGCCGCAAACCATTGAGACTATTTCATTTGTGTCTCTTGGGTGTCCCAAGAACCTGGTGGATTCGGAGAAGATGCTGGGGTTGCTTGCGGCGGATGGGTTGCTGCCTGTCTCTGCGGAGGCGGTGGAGGATGGGGAGCATGATGATCTTTCGATCTCGGGATCGGAGCAGGATTCGAGTGCGGTGTCGGGGCGGGTGACGCCTGCGGATGCGGTGGTGATCAATACTTGTGGGTTCCTTGAGGCGTCGAAGGATGAATCGCTCGGGGTGATCAAGGAAGCGGTTGAACTCAAGCGTCAGGGGCTTGTGAAGCGGGTGGTGGTGGCGGGGTGTCTGGTGCAGCGGCATCGGGCGAAGATGCTGGAGTGGGAGCCTGGGATTGATTCGATGGTGGGGGTGTTTGACCGCGAGCACATCATCACGGCGGTGCGCGGCGAGGGCGCGAAGCGCGAGTCGGATGCGGATGTTGCGGAGAAGGCGCCGAAGTACTGGATCCACGCGAACGCGATGACGAGCGCGAAGGATCTTGGGATGGCGACTGTTGGCTTGACGGTCGCGGGGAAAGACGGCAAGGGGATCGGGTACTTTGAATCGGACAATGCCCGGTTGAGACTTACGCCGAGGCATTATGCGTACTTGCGGATTTCGGAGGGGTGCAATCAGAACTGTGCGTTCTGTACGATTCCGTCGATTCGGGGGAAGATGCGTTCGAAGCCGATGGATCGGATTGTGGATGAGGCGCGGGAGTTGATGCGGGATGGGGCGTTTGAGCTGCTCATGATCGGGCAGGATACGACGAGCTATGGCGATGACATCGGGGTTGGGTTGTCGCAGGTTGATGGATCGGACAAGTTCCGTGCGGGCTTGCCAAAGCTGCTCAAATCGCTTTCGGATGCGGTGAAGGAAGAATCGGGGAGCGGTTGGCTTCGGCTGATGTATGCGTATCCGACTTTCTTTACGGATGAGATCATTGATGCGATGGCGGAGGTTGCGGATCGGGGGCATCTGCTGCCTTATCTGGATATTCCGTTGCAGCATGGGTCGGATCGGGTGCTTGAGTTGATGCGCCGGAATGTGACCAGTGCGCACCAGACGGAGTTGTGCCATAAGTTGCGTGAGCGCATTCCGGGGATGGCGATTCGCACGACTTTCATTACGGGGTTCCCGGGTGAGACCGAGCAGGATCATGAGGAGCTCTTGGAGTTCATGAACGAGGTCCAGTTTGATGCGGTGGGGTGTTTCCAGTATTCCAAAGAACCCGGCACGGTTGCGGGGACGATGGAAGAGGATCCGGCGCTTGCGGTTTCGAAGGAAGACAAGCAGCGTCGGCATGATGAGATTATGGAGTTGCAGCAGGAGATCGCGTGGGAGCAGGCGGCGTTTGTTGCGGATCAGTTCGACTTTGAGAAGCCTACGACGACGGGGGTGCAGTTTGATGTGCTGATTGACTCGGCGACGGGTTCGGAGGTTGAGCCGACTCCTGGGGTGACGGAGGGTGGGTCGTTGTACAAGGGGCGGACCTATTTCCAGGCGCCGCAGATTGATGCGACGACGCTGGTGGTTGCCAAGAAGAAGATCGTGGCGGGGGAGCTGATTCGGTGCACGATTGTGGGGAGCGATGGGTATGACCTGATTGCGCGTCCGGTCGAGGAGCTTGAGAAGAAGGTTTCGCTGAATCTGCTTTGAGCTTTGCTGGCGACGAGAATCTGTAGTGATTCTGGGTGAAATCTGGTCTGGATGACTCCGCTTGGTCGATGTTCCCACGATGGTGCGATCTGGACAGATGTTGATGTTGTGTGCGCTGGCTCTGCTGATGGTGGGGGTGGTGATGGTGCAGAGCGCGGGGATGCAGGTGCAGGGGCTTGGGGCGGATGCGGATGCTGTGGTTGAGGGGGTGTCGGCGGGGTCGCTGTTGACCTCTCGTGCGGCGTTGTACATGGTGCTTGCGATCAGCGCGATGGTGGTGGCGTCGCGGGTCCCGATGCGGAAGATTGCGGCGCGGCTCGAGCGGGTGGTGTGGTTCCGTCCCGGTGGGGATCTTGGGGTGCTGGTGATCGGGTGTGGGTTGTTGATCGTGATGGTGATGACGGTGTACTTCCCGGGGATTGCGAGTCCCAAGAACGGGTCGCATCGGTGGGTGGATCTTGGGGTGCCGGGGTTGAACTCGATGCAACCCAGCGAGATTGCCAAGTGGGGGCTGGTGATTCTGGTGGGGTGGTATGCGGCGCGGTTGTCGTCGTACCGGGAGAATCGGTTGGGGGTGTTCTGGAAGGGATTGCTGCCTGCGGTGTTGTGCGTGGGTGGTGTCGCGTTTGCGGTGGTGATGGAAGACTTGGGGACGGGGGTGCTGATGGTGCTCGGGTGCTCGATCGTGCTCATCGCAGGGGGGGCGAAGTTGACGCACTTTGCGGCGTTTGTTCCGATTGGTCTTGCGGGGATCGTGGCGGCGATTGTGACTTCGCCGTACCGGGTGAAGCGGATCACGGCGTTTCTTGATCCATATGCCGATGCGCAGGGTGAGGGGTACCAGATGATCCAGTCGCTCACGACGATTTCTGGTGGTGGGTTCTTTGGGCGCGGCTTGGGGAACGGGTTGCAGAAGTTTGGGTATCTGCCTGAGGATACGACGGATTTTTTGTTTGCGGTCGTGTGCGAGGAGATGGGGTTTATGGGGGCGCTGGCGATCATCAGCGCGTATGTCGCGATTGTGTGGATCGGGCTCGATATTGCTCGCAGGGAGACTTCGGGGATTCTTCGTTTGATCGTGGTTGGGGTGATTACGACTTTCTCGATTCAGGCGGTGATGAACCTGATGGTGGTGACGGGGCTTGGGCCGACGAAGGGGATCGCGCTGCCTTTGTTGTCCAATGGCGGGACGGGGTGGATTGTGACTTCGGTGTGCTTGGGGCTGGTGGTGGCGATTGAGCGGACCCAGCAGTATGCGGGGGTCTATGACGGGTCGCTGGAAGACGATATTTCGTTTGCGCAGCGGGGCGGGATGATCATGGGGACTGCGGGCGGTGATCATGAGATTGGTGGTCAGGAGATGGCGGAGTTGATGGGGGACACGGAGTTGGAATCTGAGGTGGTGGTTCCCAAGCGCGGTCGGCGGGTGCCGCGGTTTGGGTTTGGGCGATCGGGTGGGGCTGGTGTTCAGTCTGGTGTTGGGGAAAGCAAGGGTGAAACGACCGAGGGATCTGGAGCGGACGAGTGGTTCGCGGATCGGAGCTGATGCCGGGGTCTGGGACACATCGCGGGTTTGTGTTTGTGGGCGGCGGGACCGGGGGGCACCTGTATCCGGCGCTGGCGATCATCGAAGAACTCGAGAAGATTGATGCGGGCGTGAAGACGCACATCGTGTGTTCGGAGCGGCGGATTGATTCGGCGATTCTTGAATCCACGGGTGTTGCGTTCTCGACGATCCCGGCGACATCTCCGAGTGGGGGTGTGCGTGGGGTGTTGAGGTTTGTGAAGCGGTGGGGGCCGAGCGTTCGGGGGGTGCGGGGGGTGATTCGCGCGATGAAGCAAGAAGGGCGCGAGGTGGTTGTGGTGTCGATGGGTGGGTTTGTGTCGGCGCCGTCGGCGATGGCGGCTCGCGCGGAGAAGTGTGAGCTGGTGTTGGTGAATCTGGATGCGGTGCCTGGGAAGGCGAACCGGTGGATCGGGAAGCGTGCGGATCGGGCGATGACGGCGGCGCGGGTGCGTGGCTTTGATGCGTGGGTGGAGACGAGGCCGATCGTGCGCGGGTTTGTTGGGGCGCGGGACAAGTCGCGCGCGATTGAGGAGTTTGGGTTGGATGTGGATCGGAGGACGGTGCTGGTGACGGGGGGGTCGCAGGGGGCGCGGTCGGTGAACCGGATGATGGTGGAGATGGCGAAGAAGCATTCGGATGCTTTTGATGGGTGGCAGGTGCTGCATCAGGTCGGGGGTGGTGGGGATGGGGAAGAAGTTGCGGATGGGTATCGCGATGCGGGGGTGCGCGCGGTGGTTGTTGAGTACATCGAGGAGATGGGCGCGGCGCTTGAGGTTGCGGATCTTGCGGTGGGTCGGTGTGGCGCGGGGACGGTGGGTGAGTGCTGGGCGGCGGGGGTGCCTGCGGTGTTCCTGCCTTATCCGTATCACAAGGATGAACACCAGAAACACAACGCGGCGGTGCTTGTCGAAGCGGGGGCGGCGGTGGTGCGCACGGATTTGATTGATCCAGCGAAGAATGTTGATGCGCACGGCGGGGCGATGGTGGAGATACTGACGGATCGCGCAAGGTTGGCGGCGATGCGGGATGCGTATCGCGTGCTGGGGGATGCGGACGGCGCGGCGGTGATTGCGCGATCGCTTCTGGGCGGGTGATTTGTGGGGTGATTTGGGTGGGTTCTTATACGGACCTTGACGAGAATCGCTTGGAATTGAGCGGGTTTGGGGTGTGTGTTGTGGTACACTTTGGGTATGGAACAGGGCGATCCATCCAGATTGAGACGACGGTGTGTTGTGTGGCATCCCGCTGGGGTCGGTGCGCCTGATGCGTTGATGATGGCGCTGGTTTCGCGTCAGCTTCGCGTGGAGACGAGCGGGTCGGGGCACGAGGTGCTCGCGATGGGATGCGTTGAACAGCAGAAGGGCGGGGCGGGGCTGATCGTGGTGCTTGATGGTCGGGGCGGGGAACTGGCTGAGCAATCGCGGGTTTTGGAAGCGATGGAGCGGTTTTGTCCTTCGGCGTTGGTGTGGGTGTATGAAGAAGGGGCGAACCCTCCTTTGCGTGGGTTCGTAGAGAAGGGGAGAGCGGCGAAGGGTGCTGTGCACGAAACGATTCAGAAGCCGGTCCAGAGTCCGGTCCAAAAATCAGGCGTTGAAATCGCGAGACCAAAGTTGCGGTTGAGCGGGACTGGTGGGAACGGGACGATTGGGAGTGGAACCAATGGCAGTGGGCAGATGAAGAACGCTTCGGATGTGCTTGATAAGGATGAGTTGTCCGCGTTGTTTGGTTCGGGTGATGCAGGAGAGCAGGCGTGATGCCGATTGATAAGGGACAGGTTGAACAGGGGATGCGGATCGGGCGCGATGGTTCCGGTTCTGGGATGGGGGCTGGTATGGGTTCTGGGTGGCGTGTGATTTTGGTGGGCCGGACTGGGTTGGATCAGGTGATGCGCCGGGTGTCGGGTGTGGAGTTGATCCGGACGCGTGATTCGTTTGATGCGATTGGTGAGTTGAGTGATCCGATTGATGATGCTTCGCCTGCACGCGCGGCGGTGTTGGTGGCGCCGGATGCTGAGCCGACTGGTGGGGAAGCGGATGGGGAAGAGGGTGCTGAGGATGGCGGGGAGTTGGGGAAGTTTATTGATGCGCTGCGGATGGTGGATTCGGGTGTGAAGGTGATCCGGGTGGGTGCGCCTCATGCGTTGTATGACGGGTCGGTTGGGCCTCAGGATTCTGCGGCTCAGGTGATGGCGGTGATTGAGGGATCGGTTTCGATGCCGAGGGTTGAGGTGGTGGTTTCCAAGGCGGTGGTTGAGGATCCGATTGTTGATGCGGTGATTGATGAAGTGGTTGCGAAAGCAACGGAAACGGCTGCGGAGAAATGCACGCGAGAGAACGCGGCACACGATGCGTCGAATGTTCGAGAAGTCACGGCGCTGCACCAGCGGGTGATGGCGGGCGGCGGGGCTGCGGTGCACAGCGAATCTGCGGACATGGGGAAATCAGGGGGGACGGATGAAGCGGTGATCCGCGCGATGGGCGAGGGGCGGTCGGTTGTGGATGCGGCGGTGAAGCTGATCAACACACGGATTGGACGGAACGATGTTTCGTTTACGACAGAGGGCGCAGACGACGGGGTTGCGGTCCATGCGGGGGGGCGCGTGTTTGGATCGCTGGTGTGTAAGAACTCGTCGTGGAGCAAAGGAGTCGGGGCGCGGGTGCTCAATGAGCATGCGGCGTGGCTTGGGTCGTGGATGCGTTTGGAAGAACAGCAACGCGCGCTGCGGTTGGCGGCGTTTACTGATGAGCTGACGGGCGCGTGGAATCGACGGTACTTCAGTCGGTTCTTGGATGCGGCGATCGAGCAGGCGCGCGGGGCGCGTCGGACGCTGACCTTGTTGTACTTTGATATCGATGATTTCAAGGGGTACAACGATCGGTACGGTCATGCGGCGGGCGATGAGATTCTGGTTGAGACGGTGCGGCTGTTGGAATCGGTGATCCGTCCAGGTGATAAGGTGTGCCGGATTGGTGGGGATGAGTTTGTGGTGATTTTCTATGAACCCAAGGGGCCTCGTGATCCGGGGTCGTCTCCTCCTGAGTCGATCTATGGGTTGGCCAAGCGGTTCCAGAAGCAGATTTGTAATCACCGGTTCCCGAAGCTTGGGGATGATGCGTGTGGGACGCTGACAGTGTCGGGTGGATTGGCTTCGTATCCGTGGGATGGGAGTGATGGGGAGTCGCTGCTGGCGCTTGCCGATGAGCTGGCGCTCAAGTCCAAGCGGGCGGGGAAGAATGTGATCACGCTGGGGCGCGGGGCTGAGGGTGTGTGCGGGGTTGAGTGCGATCCGGAGTGAGACTTATTCGGCGATGTGTGTCACGGGATTGAGTAGCACGCATACTAGAGTCTAGAATTGACCAATGATTCAGCTCACACGCAAGCACAAGGCCATTCTCATAGTTGTAGTTGCAATGTCGGTTGTTTTCTTTGCGGCTTGGCTAATTCGTTTTGATATTGAATATCCTAATTTTGATAATCACCGACTCTTTTTGGTTGACGGGGGTGGCGATCTTGTTGAAGTCCCACTGGACAGTCACCCCTATCAGAGAACAACTCGTACGAAGCTCGATATCGATTTATATTTGATGTCGGTGGATTCGGATGGTGGTCATTTGTATGTCAGTGCCCATCACACATTTCCGGAAAGCCCAGTGCCGTCCGGTATTTTTATGGTGAATCCATTGGATGGCACCACAGAACTGATTTATGATTCTACAGGTCTGAGCAAGTTCTCAATAAATAAAATATTTTGTAAGTTTAAAGACGACAGAGCTGTCATCGTGGGCGTTTCAAACTCAGAAATTGTCATCATCGATACAGAATCGAAGACTGTGATTGACAGAATAGCGTTTGGTTTTTCAGCTGCTATTTGGGGCTCCATTGGCGATCAACTCGTTGTGGGTTTTTCACAGTCGGAGGGCGCGATGTATGCCATGGATTTAAATGGCGATCGTGAGTTCGTTCGGATTGATTCTGCAACAGAAATGATTGGGATTCGATCTAGTTTGTACTTGCCTTATTTACAAGGTGGAACTTGGTATGGCCTTCATTCTGATTTGTCCAGAGCTCCTATGGATAATCAATGGGTGCGGGAAAATGCTCGGTTTGCAGTTCAATATCCACCGACAGCCATTGAGGATACAGATGGTCATCTGATGCAGTTGGTCTCAAATGAAATATTTTGGAAAACATACATGCGGTATCGTGGTAAGAGGGTTGGGCGAATCGACACAATGGTCTATGACCTTTGTGTCTTGCCTGGCTCTTAGAGTTTGATACTTTGTATCTCAAGCCGATAGTTTGGTGCGTATTGTCTGGGTATGGCGATGATTGATGTTTTGGCGATTGATTTGGATGGCACGCTGCTTGGGCGTGACAAGGGGGTGTCTCGCGAGAATATTGAGGCGATTGATCGGGCGCGGCAGGCGGGGGTGCATGTGCTGATCTGTACTGGGCGGGGGCTGGTGGAGTGTCGGTCGGCGCTGGCGGCGATTGAGCAGGTGCTGCCTGTGATGGTGGCGGGGGGGTCGATTGTTGCAGATCCGGTTTCGGGGAAGACTTTGCACCGGATCGAGATGGGTGCTGATTTGGTGCATCGCGCGGTGGAGTTGTTTCATGAGGCGCGTTCGCCTGCGATGGTTTTGAAGGATCCGTCTTTGATCGGGTATGACTATCTGATTGTGGATTCGGAGGATGCGTATCCGGTTCATGACATCACGAAGTGGTGGTTTGCGGATCACGGGATTCAGTCTCGCAATGCGCGGTCGGTGCATGATGATGAGCATCCGGAGCACACGGTTCGGGTGGGGATGTGCTGTGAGGTGTCGCGGTCGAATCCTGTCAGCGCGCGGGTGCTTGATGAGCTTGGGGATTTGGTGGAGCTGCATGACTTTCCGTGTGTGAAGCCGGATTGGGATTTGCCGGGGGGGCAGGCGGGTGAACAGGCGGGGGAAGAGGTCGGCGAAGAGGTTCATATTTTGGAGGTGTTCGACAAACGCGCGACGAAATGGAACGCGATTGATTGGTATCTGCAGCAGCACGGGATTGATCCATCGCGCGTCGCGGCGATCGGGGATCAGGTCAATGACCTGACGATGATCCATGGCGCGGGGATCGGGATCGCGATGGGGAACGCGATTGATGCGGTAAAAGACCGGTCGTCCTATGTCACGGCGAGTAATCACGAGGACGGGGTTGCGGTCGCGATCCAGTGTTTGCTGGATGGTGATCTGGGTCGGATGAACGAGGGGACTTCATGCAGTCGTTGACACAGATTAAAGAGTTGCTCGAGATGGCGGGGCATGGTCCCAAGAAGGCGCTTGGACAGAATTTTTTGATTGATCAGAATCTGATCAACAAGCTGCTCGATGCGTCGGGGGTTGCTGCCGGCGATTTGGTGTTGGAGATTGGTCCTGGGACCGGTGCGCTGACGGTGGGTTTGCTTGAGCGTGGGTGCAGGGTGGTGGCGTGTGAGCTGGATTCGGATCTTGCTCGTGTGTTGCGGGAGACTTTGTGCGTTGAATATCCGGATCGGCTCACGATCGTTGAGGGGGATTGTCTTGCGGGGAAGAAGGCGATGAATGCTGAAGTCGTCGAGGCGCTTCGGGACGATGCGTTTTGTATGGTGGCGAATCTGCCTTATCATGCGGCGACGCCGGTGATGATGACTTTGATGACGCGGCATGCGCGGTGCAGCGGGATGTATGTGACGATCCAGAAGGAAGTCGTTGAGCGGTTTGCGGCGGGTCCTGGTGGAGCGGGGGGGGCTGGCGGGAGTAAGGCGTATGGGTCGATCTCGGTCGTGGCGCAGTGCTTGGGTGAGGTGAAGCAGATCGCGAAGCTTGGTCCGGGGTGTTTTTGGCCGAGCCCTGGGGTGGACAGCGCGATGATGGGGTGGACTCGGGATGTTGAGGGGATTGGTGGGGGTGATCCGGGGTGGTGGGTGCGTCTGAGTGATCTTTCGCAGTTGTTGTTTCAGTCGCGGCGGAAGAAGATTGGTGGGGTGATCAAGCGTGCGGTCGGGGCTGGTGTTGACATGCCGACGGGTGTGAGCGGGGATGATCGTGTGGATGGGTTGGGGGTTGAGCAGGTGCACAGCGTGTGCAAGGCGATGGACGCGGTTGCTGGTTGATATGCGGGTGGTCTGGGTTTGGAGTGCGTCGATGGGGGGTGTTTCACCGCTGGCAGAATCGCGGGGGAGTTGCTATGGTGTGGTGTCGTTGAGTGTGTGTTGATTCACGGTGCTGTTTTGGAGAGTTTGATGCTCGATCAAGGCTTTCATGGGTTGGCATCATCGCTCGGCGATGATGTGATCGAGGAATGCAAGGGGCGGCTGGGGGCGATTTCTTGGTTCAAAACGGACTGGCAGCACTCTGGCGCGGGGACGGGGTTCGCGACTTGGACGACGAAAAAGGGTGTCGAGATTGAGTGCGTGGTGAAGGTTCCGATCGGGTATCGGGAGTATTCATGGACCAAGCGTCTTGGTGTGGTGCATGAGGATGACTGGGAGCGTACGGAGACTTTGAGTCTTCCGACGCCGAGGGTTCTTGCGGCGGGGTATGAACTTGGTGGGCATGACTTTGCGTGGATGGTGATGGAGAAGTTCAAGAATCCTCCGTTGGCGTCATCGTTTGATTCGTCGTCGTTGTGGGAGATGTTTGAGACTGCGGCGGAGTTTCAGGCGGCGGCGGTGCTTGAGGAGTTTGTGGATCCGTCGAAGAAGCCGAAGGAACCGGATTGGGTGGGGAATCTGGAGATGGCGCTGGGACAGATTGAAACGCACGATATGGAGCATGGGATTCGGTGGGGTCGTGCGATTGAGCGGGTTTTGGTTGAGCCGAGCGTGTTTGTGGATCGGTGGTTGGGGCGGTCGATTGACAGCTGGTGTCATCATGATTTGCATGGGAACAACGCGATGCGGCGGGTGTCTCACAATCCTGAGGTGCATGGTCGGTGTGCGCTGATTGATCTTGCGATGGTCGCTCCGGGGCACTGGGTGGAAGACGCGATGTATATGGAACGGCTGCATTGGGGTCATGAGGATCGGTTGTGCGGGGTTGATCCTGTGGAGACGCTGGGAAGGTGCCGAGGGGCGTTGGGATTGCCTGTGGATGAGGATTCTGGGGAGCTTGCGGATGTCCGAAGGGTGCTGATGGCGGGTACTTGCCCGAACTTTTTACGAACAGAGGGGGATCAATTGTACCTGAATGCGGCTTTAGAGCGCTTAGAGCATCTATTGGGGGTGTTTTTAGGGTAAGATGTGTTGACGGCTGTGATGGATCGCAGTGTGATGAGAATCATGTGAGTGCCGCAGATTGCGGTGTGAAATGAGGTTGATATGGATTTGCTCGAGAAGATGGAACAACTGCTTCAGGATTGCCGCGAGGACTACAACAAGGCGAAGGGTGGCAACAAGGCCGCTGGTACTCGCGTTCGCAAGGTGATGCAGGATGTGAAGGGTGTTGCTCAGGACATTCGTAAAGAGATGCTTGGCACACGCGAAGATTAATCAGCTTTGATTGGATGAAAACCGCTGTTGCTCTGCGGAGCGACGGTTGAAGGAATGCGCAGTTGACTACGACACAACGGCAGGACAAGCTGGGCGATGGTGTCTCTACACTTGTGGATTTGTCATCGATTGATCTGAGCGCGACGCTTGCGACGCGTGAGCAGATGTTTGAGATGATCCCGCATCGGTATGAGATGGCGTTGCTGGACCGGGTGGTCTGGGCGAACGAGGATTTCAGCTCTGGGGTCGGCTCGTTGTCTGTGAAGGGCGATGAGTTCTGGGTCCGGGGCCACTTTCCTGGCAAGCCGATGCTGCCTGGGGTGCTGATGGTGGAGGCGGGCGCTCAGCTCGCGTGCTACATGTACAACCGGCACTATGACGCGCTCCATCTGGCGGCGTTCTTGCGGATCGAGAACGCGGCGTTCCGACGATCGGTGACGGTTGGTCAGGAGATGCTGTTGTGCTGCAAGGGCATCAAGGTGACGCCGCGCCGGTTTGTGTCTTCGGTGGAGGGAGTCGTTGATGGGCAGATTTGCTTTGAAGCGACGATTACCGGGATGCGGATCTCTGCTGAGTAACTGACCATTGTTTGTAAACCTTTCGACCCGGTGTTTGTCGCCGGGTCGTTTTTTGTTTTGGGTGAGGATGGGGGATAGAGTCGGGGATGAATGACATGAACTTGTATCCGCTTGTGCTTGAACCGATCCTCAAAGAGAAAGTGTGGGGTGGGCGCAAGCTCGCGGCGTTTGGGAAGAAACTTCCTGAAGGGGCGATGATCGGTGAGTCGTGGGAGCTTGCGGATCTGTCTTCAACGAGCGCGAGCGGCGGGGGCGGTGATGCGGCGATCAGTGTGATTGCCAATGGCGCGATGAAGGGGAAGACGGTTCGTGATGCGATCGGCGCTTGGGGCGATGGTATGATGGGCGGTGTGGGGCTGAGCGCGGAGGGCGGGTTTCCGTTGTTGGTGAAGTATCTCGATGCGAGGGAGCATCTGAGTGTGCAGGTGCATCCGTCGGCGGCGTATGCGGCGGAGCACAGCGAGGCGCATTTGAAGACGGAGAGCTGGTTTGTGCTTGATGCCGAGCCCGGTTCGGTGATTTATAAGGGGCTCAAGGAGGGGGTGACGCGTGAGGATTTGCAGGGGGCGATTGAGTCTGGGACTGTTCCAGAAGTGATGCGAAGTGAGGCGGCGGTTGTTGGGGCTTGTCATACGCTCGAGTCTGGGACGGTCCATGCACTGGGGGCTGGGGTGCTGGTTGCGGAGGTGCAGACTCCGAGTGATACGACTTATCGTGTGTATGACTGGGCGAGCGAGTATGGGAGGGAGGGGCGTGAGTTGCATGTGGCGCAGGCGGTGGAGTGTGCGAGCTTTGATGCGCCAAGTGGTGGGGTGATGGCTGATTTGAGTATTAGTAGCGCGAAGATGGGGATGGGTGGTCCGCCGAAGATGGGGAGTGTGCGGACGCGTGTGAGTGGGACTGATTTTTATTCGATGGATGTTTTGAGTGCGAGTTGCAGTGAGGTTTCGCTTATTGAGGGGGGTCAGAAGGGGCCGGTCGTTTTGATGGTCCCCAAGACGATGGGGGCGTCGCTTGCGAGCAGGAGCGGTGGTTTTGAAGAGGTAATTCTGGAGGCGGGGCAGACTGTTTTGGTTCCGGCGAGGATTGCTGGTGATTGTGTTTTGCGGGCGGGGCCTGGGACTGTTGGAGTTGTAGCGGGGGGCGTGTGAATGGGGCTTGAGAGTGTTGAGATTGTTCTTGATTGCGAGGATGCTTTTGGGATCAAGCTCAAAGATGAGGATTGCTCGAATGTTTGCACAGTGGGTGATCTTCAAGAGTTGCGCGTCAGAGAGTTCCAAGCACAGCATCCTGAGCAAAGGCTTAGTAGTATTACGCGCCGGCTGATGATCCATCAGATTCGCGTGATTGTCAGCGAGACGCTTGGTGTTGATTATGATAAAACCGTGCCTCAGGCACGGTTTGTTGAAGACTTGAAGATGCCTTGATGATTACTTTGCGAAGGCGTTGGCGACTTTGGCGATGGCGTCGCAGACGCCGTTGGCTTGGTCGTCGGTGAGGTTCTGGTGGATGGGGATGCAGAAGACGGTGCTCGCGAGTTTGACGGAGACTGGTACGCCGGACTCTTGGTTTGCGAGGTCGCTGAACGCGGGCTGTTGGGTCAGGGGTTTGGGGTAGTGGACTGCGGAGGGGACGCCTTCTTTGTTGAGGGCGGCGCAGAACTCGTCTCTTGTGCAGGTGAGGGCACCCAAGTCAACGCGGCAGGTGTAGAGGTGCCATGCTGGGTTGGAGCCTTCGGTTGGGACTGGGCGGTTGACGCCTGTGATGGAGTCGATGCGGTTGTGGTAGATGTTGGCGACTTCGCGGCGGCGGTCGGTTTCGGTGCCGAGGGTTTCGAGTTTGCTCAGACCGATCGCGCCGGTGATGTCGTTCATGCGGTAGTTGAAGCCGATGGAAGTGTGGAGGTACTTGTCGGTTTCGCCGTGGGAGCGGAGGGCGCTGATGGTGTTTGCGAGTTCTTGGTCGTTGACGGTGACCATTCCGCCTTCACCGGTGCCGAGGTTTTTGGTTGCGTAGAAGGAGTAGGTGCATGCGTCGCCGTACGCGCCGAGCCCTTTGTTGTTGTATTCTGCGAGGTGCGCCTGGGCACAGTCGTAGATGACTTTGAGGTTGTGCTTTTTGGCGATCGCTTGGATGGCGTCGATGTCTACGGGGATGCCGTAGAGGTGGGTGACGGCGATGGCTTTGGTGTTTGGGGTGATCTTCTTTTCGATGTCGGCTGGGTCGGCTTGGTAGGAGTCTTCGAGGCAGTCGCAGAAGACGACATTTGCACCAGCGGCGACGAGCATGGAGACGGTTGCGATGTAGGTCCATGCTGGGGCGATGACTTCGTCACCGCGTTCGAGGAGTGCGCCGTAGGCGAGTTGGAGTGCGGTTGTGCCGTTGGAGCAGGTGAGTCCGATCTTGGCGTCGGATTTGGCGGCGAACTGTTCTTCGAGTGCGGCGCATTTGGAGGCGGCTCTGAGCATTCCTGATTCGAGGACTTCGTTTGCGGCGGCGATGTCTTTTTTGGTGAGTCCTACGGCCATGAATGGGACATTGGATTCGAAGACGGGGGTGCCGCCGTTGATGGCGAGGTCTGATGCTGTTGCGGTGGTCATTGTTCGTGATCTCCGGTGGGGCGTTTTTGAGCCGGTGTGTGGAGTGAGGGGTTCTTTTACTGTCTATAGCAAGGAAGGATATGCAGGATATTCGGTTTGTGCCGATAATTATGTTTGTATGGATTCGCCGGATTTTGGGCGTTTTTGAGGGCGTGCGCGGTGAATTGTGGTCGTTCGATAAAAAAATGTGTGCAAAGAACTGGCATCTTCTCGGTCCTGATGTACTTTGTGGGTGTGAGGGACATC